>ENA-OWPA01000375-OWPA01000375.1-bioreactor-metagenome-genome-assembly--contig:-NODE-375-length-64971-cov-9.562271_pt1 | contig 64971 bp, 62 predicted proteins | sample MGYA00238139_ERZ651803 | MGnify/ENA primary metagenome ERZ651803 (study PRJEB26909, sample SAMN07631231) | bioreactor metagenome | isolation source: Switchgrass digestor | place: USA: Dartmouth...
ATAGATTTCTCTATACTGAGTCTGGTGAACTTAGGCTTTTGAAGCCACGATGCCTTTAGGCTCGTGGTAGTTCACATGAATTATTTATCTTTTAAACTATAATCAGGTTTTGGTGCAGTAGGCATATAAACGGATTCTTTAATTCCATCTCCATATTCAAAGTCTTCGGGTTTTTCAAGTTCTTGAACTGTATTAATTGCTGTTTTCATTGGGTTTTCGGGTTTATAATGAACGGGTTTTGCAGCAGGTCTTATAATAACATTTTTACCAAGACCAGACATAGGAACTAAATCATATACTTTGATTTTATTTGAGATATAAGGATAACTTACTGTTGAAGGTTCTCCAATTAAATATACAATTTTGCCTAAATTCTTTTCTATTTCTTTTACTACTTCTGATGAACCTTCTAAAATATATTTATTAGAGGATGTTACTAATACTAAATAAGGAGTTTCAGCAGCAAAAATAGTAAGTGTTCCTATATAGCCTTGCATATTTGGATAGTATTCTATTTCTCTATAAGGAGAAGTAGGGAATTCAGGGTATTCGTCAGGTACTTTAAGAAGTTGATATTCTGTAACCATTAATACTCCATTGGAGTAAATATAACCTTTAATTGCAATTTCTTTATTTAATAATGTTTTTGGTTCAGGGAATTTATCCTTAAAGTAATCTACATCAAAATATAATAGTGCATATTCTCCATAAGAACTTTTAGCAAAATACATTGCACCATCTTTATTCTGACTTACCAAGTTTTCTACTACACCTCTAAAAGTAATCATATCTGCCTTTGTTTCATTGACATGTTCTTGTGGTAGAATATTAATTCCGTGTGCTACAAAAATTCTACGACCATTATATTCTCCCATATAACCATAGATAGAAGCAACTGTTCCTGTAACTTTTGATTTACCATCTTTTCCTTCAAACAAATCCATATACAATGAAGAAGAAATTAATACTTCATATGTTCCTCCCTTTGTAGATTCAAAATTATATACAAATGCTGTATCTGAACTCTCTACAAAATCTTTGAAAACACCTCTATCTGTTTTAAAATCTTCTTCGTTTGTTTCTACCCAAGCATTAACTATAAATACAGTATTTTTATCAATTACTTCATCTTCTTCAAAAGAATGAGTTGCGATAGTAATTTCTTTTCCTAATAAAATTCCATTTGGATAGTCATCTCCTAAAACATCTTTAGAGAACAAAATAAAGAATCTATCTCCGTTTTTATTTGCTGCTTGATATAAAATTTCGTCAGAAGATTGAGAAACAATTCTTACAGGGGTTAAATCCATAATAGCATAGTCGTAATCGTCTAAAGTTTGTTCGTATTTTATATCTCTATAAGCCATAACGCCTAAATAACTTGTTCCATTTTCTACATATGTTACTCCAAAAAGTTGTAATTTTTCATCTTTCATATTTTTAGTAGGATATTTATTACCTAACACTTCTTTATCAAAAATTGCAATATATTCTCTACCGTTTACTGTTTCAAAAACATATTTCTTTCTACCTGCTTCTGATACATCTATTTCATCTTTAATAGTTCCTGTTAAAGCAACTACTTCAAAGTCATAATGATTGAATGAGTCTTTATTGTATTCATATTCTTTTACTTCCAAAATAGGAGTAAAGCCATCATACCCTCTATGAACTGCTTTAATTGTAATCTTTCTACCTTCTAAATCATTCTCTGGCAAAGTGCGTAAATTTAATCTCAAGAAATCAATAATATATTCATTCCCATTGTAATCTTCCATTAAATAAACAACTGATTCTTTAGAATAGTGCATTATTTTCTTCAAAATACCATAATATGTTTTAATTTCTATCTTTTCTTCTTCTGCTTGATAATCACTATTTCCTAAAATACCCCAATCATATACTCTACCTGCATCTGTTGGAATAGGTTCAACTACTGCACTTATTGTTTCACCAACCAATTTTACAGTAGGATAATTTTTGCCTAAAACAGATTTTTCAAAAACTATCTTTTCTATTGTAATAGAAGAAGAATTTTTAGTTACTTCTATTCCGTAAGTAATAGAATTTGCATCCTCATATAGAATTGAAATAATTTTTCCCTTTATAGAAATTCTATTTAACTCGTCAGATATAATATCCCAATCTAAAACATAAAGTTCAGTAATACCCTCTTCATTCAATGCTTCATATAAAGCATTAATCCTTATTTTTTTACCTGTTAAATTAGTTGATGGGAAATTGTTTTTCATTTTTTCACGGTCAAAAATTAATTTAAAAGTATAACCTTGATAATCTGCTTCTAATGGAATACCTTTATATTCTTTATAATCTTTTGTATTAACATAAGTATGGTCTACTTTCATTTCAAAAATCCCTTTTATTTTTCCATCCTCGTCTTCTGCATTTCCTCCACTACCTGGTTGTTCGGGATTAGTTGGGTTTTCAGGGTCTTTTGGTTCTTCTCCTGGGTCAGTTGGATTGGTTGGATCTGTTGGGTTTGTGGGGTCTGTAGGGTTAGTTGGATCTGTTGGATTTGTTGGGTCTTCAGTTTGAAACTCTCTGCCTACCTCGATTAATAATACATGTGGTTTGTTTGTAAGAATTTCATATCCAACAATTCCTGTTGTTAAATTTTTAAAATCAAGACTTCCGATATCCCTACCAATGGAAGTAAGATTTTGGTCATAAATTGCAACATAACTTTGATTATTTGTATCTTTAATATTCCAATATCTCATAGAACCTAAATAATCTTCTTTAACTTCCAATGTAAATGTTACAGTCTTCTGTATCTTATTCACAGAAGTATCTTGGTTAATATCAATAATTTGCATAGATTTTATTTTTGCAACTGTAGAGTTTGAAAAATAAGGGTCTTCATCAAGTGCTATCTCTGCTTCTACCTGAACACGATTCCCTGTAATATTGGAAGGGAACTTGTTATCCATATCAACCAAAACATATTTCTTTAAATTATCTCCTATAAACATATAGGCATGATATGAAAAGTATTCTTCTTCTCTTGTAATAAAACCTTTTAAAGTAACCTTATCATCTGCATGAACTATAAAAGAATTAAATGGTATAGAGGAGAAAACGAAAAGAAATACCAAAAATAAAGATAATACTTTTTCAAAGCGTTTATTCACTTAATATCCCTCCTTTATCCTAAAATTAAATGTATTATTAAACAAATAAGAGAAAATTCCTATTCTTATTTGCAACTTCTTATATATCTTATTATAATATCTTTCTGCAATTAACTCAAATCTTTCAAAGACAAATAAAAAACGGAAGGTATAAAAAATACCTTCCGTTTTTTATGTTAATTAGATATTAATTATCTAACAACTGTTAATTGAGGATTTCCATCAGCGTCTTTCACATAAGAAAGAGCGTTTACAATAGCAGTAGACTTATTGCTTTCAATAACCTCATCGTTTTCGCCAAAAGCATACTCTAAAAGAGTAGCGAATACTACTTTACCACCGTCTTCAAAAGCGATTTCGCTTGCGTCATGAGCGTTAATAACTGTAGCGTCTACAACAGCGTATTTAGGAATCTGACGGAGATAGTTAGGATAAAGTTTCTCTAAATCAAGAACTCTGTAATGTTTTTTATCAACATTTTTAACAGCACCTTCCACTTCTACTTTTTCTGAAATTGGCTGTGCGATTCCATCTTTATCAAGTTCATGGGTAGCAGTAAGAGTAACTTCATCAGAACCATCTACAAGAATAGGTTCAGAAACACCATCAGGTCGCTCTAAACGATACATATCCAACGCTGTTTGAATATTTCTAGTATCAGCAGTTAATTGAGCATCTCTTGCCTTGTTTTGGAAGTTGCTGATATTCGGAATAACGATAGCAGCCAAAATTCCCAATACGGCAATAACAACAATAAGTTCAATCAAAGTAAACTTTTTACCACGCTTAAACATCACAACACCTCCTTATGTTTTATCTTTTCAAGTTTAAGCAGTCTGTGGAGTATTTAATACTCCAAACACTACATTATCTATGAGAACGGCTTTTTACCGTAACTCACAACTTTAATTTATACATTTCTTTTTTCTCTCCTTCTTTTTAAAAGAAGAACCAAAAGAAATTTTTGAAGATATTTAATAAATTTTTAGAAGTTTTATTAAATATTATTTACAACAATTATTTTGGCTATTGCATTTAAACTTCCTGCTTTTTCTTTAAGAAATTTTTCAATATTTTTTTTTGAAGATTTTTATAATATTTAAGTTATACATCAAAAGTATATATTTTGTCAAATTATAACAATTAATATTACGAACTCTTTTTTTATTCATTATGGTCTTAAAATATCCTGCTTTTTATTATAAAAATTATTAATACATTTATGTTTTTCTCTATTATACTCCACCATCTAAAACTTTATCAAGTTTTTCCTCTAATAAATTATATTTATAGATTGCTCCTTTACCATCTGCAAAGAAAATTTCTTCTCCATCAGAAGACCATAATAAACTATCTGCAATACTTACGGTCTTATCTAATTGTCTTCTTCCTTCTCCATTTGCGTCCATTATCCATAAATAGAAATTCTCATTATCTGTGGAAGAAAGAAAGGCTATTTTACTTCCGTCAGGAGAAAATACAGGTTTAATATCTATCTGTTTATCTTTTGGTGTTAATCTTGTGAGTTCAGTATTATTTGAATTGACTTTCCATATATCTGTATCATATGGAGCAGTTGCTTGATTCATTTTCATAGAAAAGACAATGGATTTATTATCAGGTCCAAAATCAATAGAATTTATATTATAGCCTCCTGTGGTTATTTTTCTTGGTTCTTCATCACTATTAGGATATAATACCCACATGTTGCTTCTTCCGCCTCTTAATTCGGATTCTCTGTTTGAAATAACTGTTGCTATTTGACTACTATCAGGAGACCACTCAAAAAGTTCTACATAACCTTGTTGTGGAATATAAATTGGATTTCTATATTCTCCATAAGTATTCATTAAATATAATTCACTTTTAATTGGGCTATAAATAACTCTATAAGCAACCTTTCTACCATCGTTTGAAGGCTTGGGTTCATGATTAAATTGACGGTATAATTCAGGTTGAGGATATGTTTCAGTGGCATAAGTTAATACATCATTTCTTCTCCCTGTTCTATCTACTTCATAAATATCATATTCAGCATGATAGATTATTTTATCTTTATGTGGCATATAATAAGGATAAGCATAATTTATGTTTTTTGAACCTAATGAAGATAATTCATTTAAATTTGCATCCTTATGTCTGTTTGTAAGTTGAATAGGAGTTGGTTCTTCTTGATTTAAGTCTAATAGCCATATTTGCCAACTACCACTCCTATTAGAACTGAAAATAAGTTCTTTTTCTTTAGCCCAATTTAAGCCTTTGACTTCCCAACTAAAAGTTGGTCTTACTCCTTCATATTTAAGTTTCTTCATAAAAGTAACACCATCTTGGGTATCTATCATCTTAATTGTATAAGTATCATCTTCTATAAATTCCGTACTAATATAGAATACATTTACATCGTATATTTGTTGATGACCTATCATTCTTGGAACATTGGGATTACCATGGGAATATGTAATTCTAATTTCTTTATGGTTAAGAACTACCTTTTCAATATTAAACTCATATTCTATATTATTTGGAACTATTACAATATATGAGGGTGTTTCCATTGGATATATATTATAAATATCCAATTTAGGGTCATTACTTAAAACAATTTCATATGGGTCTAATGAAGCCTTTCCCCACATTTCTTTAGTCATTGTTCTTGTGGGGTCCATTATAAACGGGAGTTCTATATCCTTGGTTTCAATCTCTGTTTTTTCCCAAGCATATGGGTCTTTTTGCAATACTTCTTTGGGTTTTCCACTAAAAATCAAGATTAATAATATTAATAAGAATAATAAGCCAAAAGCAATTAAAAATATAGATTTTTTATTGAGGTTAAGATTTAGTCGCAATTATATCACTCCTTTCTAACCCGTTTTTAATTAAAAATTTTTTGCAAAAACTTCTTCTATGAATATTAAGTAAACCGTATTTTAAGATAGCCTCTTGGTGTATCTTTGTTCCGTAACCTTTATGTTTATCAAAACAATATTGAGGATATTGACTATGAAATTCTTCTATCATAATCTTATCCCTTTCTGCTTTTGCAATAAGAGAAGCAGAAGAAATTGAAGCACTTAATGAATCTCCTTTTGTAATTGATTTATAGTTAGGTAACGAAATTCCTTTAAAATTACCGTCTATAAGGATAAGATTAGGTATTATTTTATAATTATTAATCATATTATTATATGCTAATTCAAATGCCAAGAAATTCGCTTTTTGAATACCGATTTCGTCTATTTTACAAGCATCAACAATTCCTATTCCATAAGCAAGGGCTTTTTCTTTAATTCTTTCTGCAAGAATATATCTATTTTCTTCTTTTATCTTTTTACTATCATTAATCTCATATAAATCAAAATTTGGAGGTAGAATAACACAAGCGGCAACAATTGGTCCTGCCCACGCTCCACGACCTGCTTCGTCTATTCCACACAAAATATTAACTTCAAAAGATTTATCAAAAATAATAAGTTCATTAAATCTAATTTTATCTTTTTCTATTTTATTCATATTATCCCTCCCACTATAAAACATTCTACATTAATTAAATGAATTTTTCAATTTTACACAGATTTTTTTAGATTAAATCTAAAAACGCTGTAATATTTGATTTTATATGAGGGAATAATTAACAGTTGATTTTAAGGAACAAGTGATATAACATGATAGTATAATATAGATATAGAATGAGAATAATATAAACCAACCGATTAAATTCTCTAACTTTGTTTAAAATAAAGAACAAAAAACTCCCCAAAATATTTAAAAATTTTCACGAATTATTTAATAAGATATGTATAAAAAACATAACAATCGTTAATAATACAAGTAGAATAATTAAGGAGGTAATAAAAAATGAACGAAAAATTCTACAGAATTAAAGAAGTATCAGAAATGACAGGAGTTCATCCTCAAACTTTGAGGAATTGGGAAAGAGAAGGATTAATTGACCCTATCAGAATTTCAGGAAATCATAGACTTTACACTCAAAAAGAAATCGACAAAATCGGAGAAATAATCAAACTAAAAGATGAAGGCTTAAGATTGAAAGGAATTCAGAGATTTATGGCAGGAACTAATTTTATCAGTAAGCCAGAAAAGAAAAAGAGTAAGAAGGAAGCATTGGCTGTTGCTACTACACCAATTGCTTCAATCAAAAAGGAAAGAACAAGGAAGAGAAAAGGAACTCAATATACCGAAGAACAGTTGCAAGATATGAGATTAGAAGACCTTGTTGAGATTGCAAAGAGAAGAGGCATTAAATACTTCCGTCAGATGTTTAAAGAAGAACTTGTAACTGCCATCGCATATCCTGAAAGAGAAGCAGAAATGTCTCGTCAGGCAAAAGAAAGAACCAAGGAAAGATACGGAGATAAAGTCTATGGCAAACAGAAGAAAAGACTTTTAGCCGCACAAAAGCAAAAAGAAATGAACGAAGTTCTTACTGAAAAAGAAGCCGAATCAAAAGGACTTGTAAAAGAAGAAACCGCAGAACAACCTGTTGGAAATATGACACAAAATAATGCTACAGAAAATAACCAAGACAAAGGTGTTCAACAGGAAGTTTTGATAGAAGAAATACTGAAATTAGGGAAAGAAGGGAAAAGTGCACAGGAAATCGCACAACATCTTATACAAAACTATAAATTATAATTTCAATTATAATGCTATAAAATTTAATCCCCCTTAAATAGGTTATGTAGAAAAAGTTTTTTGCATAACCTATTTTTTTGTCAAGGTCTTGATATATTCGATATTATAAGATATAATTATAAATAAAGAATGGATAAATAAGATATGGCAAAAAGAGAACAAGCAGGATTTCGTTATTAATTAAAGAATGTTATAGTGTAATATACTATCTCTTACGAAAAAAAGGAGGTTTACGAATGACAGTAGGGTATATCTTTACTGAACGACAGGCTTTACAAGAAACTTCTCTTCCTTTGGAGGTTTTAACTTCCTTAAGGGAGTTGGGTAAAATTAAGCCTGACAGAGTTTTAAGCGATAAGTTTGTATATTATCGCAAACATTTGAATCTTTTCCGACAAATTAAAAACTTGTTGGATAGAGGGTTCAATCTTAATGATTTCATCAATGAAATCGAAAATGAAAATCTTGATGCAGAAACATTTGTGGCTCGTGTTTCGGCGGAAAGAAGGAGAGAAACTGTTCAAAGACCTTCCGTTAGAAGGCATAGAAGACAGGTTGTTCCTGATGTTGCTGAAGTTGTTCAACCAACTGGTGTCAATCCTGAAGAACATCCTGAAGTTATCAGAATGTTGGCTATGTCATTCAATGAATTGACTGATATGGCGAATGGTCGTATTCCTAATTTTAGGCGTATGACCAAAAAGGAAATGGCTATCGTTCTTGGTCATCCTGATGAAGCCGTTAGACAACAGGTTATTGAGGAGGTAAGAGAACGTACCAAGCAGAGATATGGTAGTGGCTCTAGTTCTCAAAGGAATGAGGAGGTTGTACCACATCCTATTCCTGCAACCGTTGTTGAGCCAAGTGCAGATACCACTCCTGAACTTGTTGAAGAAGGCACTTACTTCAACAGAGAAGAAATCGAACATCTCAATACTCGCCAACTTGCTGATCTTGCAAAGGGTATTAATCTGAAATATTTTAGAAGAATGAGAAAAACCGAGTTAATTGAGGCTCTTTCTAATCCCGATGCAAGAGAGCGTATTCAAGCAATAGCATTGGAGAGATATGAGATGTATAAGGAATAAGTGCAAAAAGAAAAAGCAAGGTTATTTAAAAATAGCCTTGCTTTTCTTTTTTTAATTTCCACGGAGTTTTTCAATTCCTCCAATAATCTTCCCCTTTATAACTTCTGCTTCTGAAAATTTTTGGTCTGCGACTTTATTATAATTTTCGGCTTGTAAATCTACTCCACTTTTCAAATTACTAAACCCTTCTTTTCTGTTCTTTATCATTTCTTTTGATAAAGAAAGTAACTCTTGCATTGTTTTATTTTTTGTATCCTGTTCTAAAATTTTTTCTAATTTAGTATGTAAAGCAACAAGACTTCCTAATGTTTTAGAGATTGCAATTTCGTCTATAACTCCTTCTTCATATTGATAACGGGAGTATTCATAAATAGAAATAGCATTATTGGACGATTCAATTACGGCTTCAACTGCATTTAAGATATTTGAGTTTTCCATATTTATTATCTTTTTGTTAAGGCTGAAAAAAGTTAAAATGTTACTTAATAAAAGAACTACTACGAGAAACCAAGGTACATAAATTTTCAATTCCTTTATCTTATTCATTGCAATTATTCCCCCTTACAAAAATATTATTTCTTGCCATATAATCATATATTAAATTAAAATCCTCAAAAGAAATATCTCTAACATAGAATACATCATCATTTGGATTATCACAAGGTTTTTTATAAGCACATAGTATTGCAGTATTTACATTTGCAGAGTTAAACATCCCTTTTTTAGGTAAAGTAATTATTGCATCAATTGATAAATGAGAATAAAGCCAATCTCTTACATATGAATATCTATCCCCTGATAAAATCCCTTCGGGTAAAACTGTGCAAAGTCTCCCCGAAGGTTTTAATAATTGAATAAAGCGTTCAATAAATAAAACTTCTATAGATTGTGCTTTTCTAATTTTATTTTCTTTATTCCCCATTATAAATTTACCAAGAATATTTTTGTCTGTTATTTTATTTGTAAGACTATTAAACGGAGGGTTTGCAATAATAGCGTCAAAATCTTCATTTTTTATTTCATTGCTTATATCTATTTCGTTATTATATAGGGCTTCAGAATATAAGCCGTTATGTAAAAATATTTTTGCTGTTGGAACTTTATTTGCTGCTGAAGTATATATATCTTCATCTATTTCACAACCATAAAGTTGAACATTACTATTTAATGTATATAATTTCTCTAAAAATTCTCCTTCTCCACACGCAGGGTCAATAATCTTTTCATTATTTGAAGGGTTGATTAATTTAGCCATAAAAAGAGCAACTTCAGGGTGAGTAAAAAATTGTCCATTATCTTTTTTAGGATTCACAATAAAACCTCCCTTCTTTTTAATTCTTTAAGAGAATCTTATCATATTGCTCATGTAATATCAATTTTTTATTATAAGGTATGTATAAAGAATATAAAATATGGGAATGCTTGTAATAAGAAAATATATGGGAGGAATTTTTATGAACAATCAAGTAAAAGAAATTATTGAAGAGATGAAAAAAGAGAAGAAAAGACTTTCAATGGAGATGGAACATCTCAAAAAAGAAATCACTTTGAAGAAACAGTATATCAAAGAAAAAGAAGAAAGAATTCAAAAGATAAAAGAACTGATGAATGAATTAACCTCTCAAAACAGCAAAGAACGAACCAATGAAAAGAAACCAAAGGCGAAGAAAATCACAATGACTGAATTAAGAAAGTGCAAAAGAAAAACAATGGTTGAAACAATACAAGAAATATTAAGAAACAGAGAGATGCATTATAAAGATGTTATCCATAATTTAAGACTTCTTGGCTTTACTCTTGAAACCAAACAACCCGAATTAAATATTGTTTCTTTACTATGTAGAGATGACAGATTTGTAAGAGTTGGTAAGGGAACATATACAGCAACACAAAAAGAAATGAAAAACGCAGGATAATAAAAAGGAGGTTATAAACCTCCTAATTTTTTTATGTATTCTTTATATTCATTTTCATTATTAAACTCATGACTATAAATATAATATTTTAAATTTGCTTCTATTCCTTGTATATCTTTATTTTTTACTTTATAACCTTCTATTAGCCTTTTAATTCTTTCATAAGTAATTTCACGACAAATATTATTGTCATTATTTTGACAAAGTATAAAAGTTCTATTTCCTCCATCTTCTTTGTTTAATTCTAAAACAGCATGACCTGTAGTGCCTGAACCTGCAAAGAAATCTAAAATTATTGCTTCTTTATTGTCTGTTGCCATTCTTATGATTTTCTGAATAAGAGGATAAGGTTTAGGATATTCAAACACTTCTTTACCTAATATTTCAATTAAGTTTTTTCTCCATTTAGATGTATCACCATAACCTGAAAAAATGCTTGTAGGGATCTTCCCATTACTTTTCTTTATAGTATATGGAATTCCATTTTTTCTTAAATAAATACTAATTAATTTTTGTCCTTTATTATCATATACTTCTTCATTATTAAAAAATTTTTCTATGTATTGTGGATTACGAAAATTACCTTCAAGTAAAACATCGTTCATAAGAATACCATCTTCAATTATCATCCCTTCTTCATTTAATATTTTTATGGGTTCACTTTTCCCTCCAATTATTCCTTTGAATGTTTTGGTTATCTTATTTTCACATAATAATCCTTTTTTCAAAGTAATTTGGCTTAATTTATTTGCTCTATTAGTAATTCGGCTATGAATATACTCACTTTCTGCAGGTAATAGTTTTAATTTTGCTTTATGACTTTTTTTATAACATAAAATATATTCATGAGAATGTCTAATTTCACCGAGATTAGCACCTAATGTTTTTATTTTTTCTTCATTGGAGGTTTCTTCTATATCTGTTGTGGACATAATCCAATTAAAATTAACAACAAAATTTTCTTCTCCGAAAATTTCATCACAAAGTAACTTCAAATGAGCCATTTCATTATCATCAATACTTATAAAAATAAACCCTTCATCCTTTAAAAGTTCTTTTGCTATAAGAAGCCTTTGATACATAAAATTAAGCCAAAAACTATGTTTGTATTTATATTTATTATCAACGAATTTATCATTATATACAAAATTTATATTACCCGTATTATATGGAGGGTCTATATAAATAACATCTATCTTGTTTTTATAGAAAGATTTTAAAAGAGTAAGACTATAGAAATTATCACCTTCTATTAGAATATTATAATTGCCGTTATTCTTATAAATTGATTTATCTATATCTTCTACGAAAAAAGGATAGACGGTTTTTAATCTTTCTCTTTCCCATTGTAACCCTATATAATTCATTTTTTCACCTCCTTCAGTTTTATTTATATAAAAAAAGGAGTTTACCTTCATTTGAAGATAAACTCCAAGTTATTAATTTTTCCTAATAAGAAAAGTAGATAAATCATCCGTATGTTTTACTTCCCATTCTCCTGTATTTAAGAGATGTCTTATTAATAAACTATTTGAAGGGAATAAAACAGAATCAAAATTAAACTTCTCAAAAGAATCTTCCCAGTTGGTTGACATATTGTGTATTTTACTATAATCTTTCAAAATAGTTGGAGAGAAAATATCTGCTCTACCATCTATAAAATTATGTATGCCTTTTTCATTTAAATTGAATATTAAAAATCCACCCCAATTGTAATGATTAAACAATCTTTTAGGTTGATATTCTTCGATTACAGGTATTGCATTATATGGATAATCTTCTAAATTAACAGGCTCTTTAAAAGTGCTATATAAATTAAATGTAAATAAACAAATCGCAAAAATTACAAAAGTAGTATTTAAAATACTATTAAATTTTGTTACTTTAAATTGTCCCTCTTCAAGGAATTTGGATTTAAGTAAATGATTTATGCTTATAGGTAAAGTAGCCATAGCATAATATGTTACTTGCCTTATTGATTTTAAGGTTAAGAAAGCAAATGCTCCCATAATAACTAATTCATATACTGATAATTTTTTATTACTAATAAGAGAAATTACAACAGGAATAGATAGTATCACAAAAACAATTATACCTTCAGGAGTATGAAAATCAGGGCTTTGCCATTCTATAATAGAACTTAACATTAAACTATCTGCCATATTATGAAAAGGATATATAAGCATTTCATATCCATAAGGATTAATTAATGCTGCTCCAATGGAAGCAAGAAAAACATAGAATAAAGTCTTTATTTTTGAAAATGGAAATCTAATTGTTTCCAATCTGCCAATTTTAAGACTAATAAGATTAAATATTATTGTAAAGACAATCATGACAAATAATAAAGCAGAAGACCCACCGTGGAAATTAACCCACAACATTGATAGTAAAGGCAAAAACCATACTAATTTTGTGTTTTTATCTTCTTGGAACTGTTGTAATATGTATATTGTTAGAGCAAAAAGAAGAAAACTGAACATATGAGGTCTGGTTGCCGAGAAAACGGCTAAAATCAATCCTGTAAAATAAAAACATATAAAACCAATTATAAAATTATCATTTATTTTTTCTTTTATTGTTAAATATAAAACAAACATTGTGAAAAACAAGAGAACTATTGGATATAAAACTAATCCTTGAAAACCACCTATATAATAAAAGCCATATAATACAACATCACTTAACCATTCGTGTGCAATCCATTTAAAGTTATTTTCTATTCCATAAAAAGAAAATATATCTGTTTTGGGAACTATTTTGTTTTCTACTATATATTTTCCTGTTTCTATATGCCACCATGCATCATTATCCCATACAGGGTCAGTAGCAATAAATAGGCTAAATAAAAAACATGCGATTAAAAACAATTTAAAGGTATCTATTTTGAATTTTTTCTCCATACCGACTCAACCTCCTTATAATATTACTTAAGAAAATATTAGCATAATAATAGATTTTTTACAAAAAATAAAGCCTCTTTAAAAGAGGCTTTATTTTTTCCTTATAGGAACTTTTTTATGGAATTGTTTCAATAGTTCAATTCTTCGATTTTCTACTGTTTCCCAATCTTTATTGTTGTTTGTTTGTAAAGCAGTTCTATGTAAGTTTTTTATTATTTCCATTTCATTTTTACACCATTCTTCAAACTTTTCATCAAACACGGGAATTATAATTCTTTTCAATTCTTCCGTACTTAAATGATAAATTCCTGTGCCATTAGCCAATCTAAAAATTTGTGCTAATCCCCATTTGGATTGTAAAAATAAAAATGTTGAATAAAGGGGTGCTTCTTGTAAACGAACCAAAGCAATATCTTGTGATACATTTAAATCTTCTGTAATATCATAGGCAATAGAGGTTTTCCCAATAGTACCACTTATAACAATCATAATATCATTTTCTAATATTCTGCTTTTAGGAGTATCATTAAATCCTCCTCTTTTAATCCACTTTGGTTCATTTGAAAAATTAATACCTGTTGATAAAACATCTCCCACCGTAATATATCTTACTTCTGGTACATTTATAAAATATCTTTTTCCTGATTTCCCAATTTGAATATCAGAAACTTCACCTAATGTTTTTAAGGGAAACTTAATCTTTTTTGCTTCTTCTATCGGTAAAAGATAATCGGGACGCCAATAATTTGCGTTCCATTTTTCATTAACAAGTTGATTCTTTTTTATATGGAATAATTGCAAGATAACACCCCCTTTCTTTTATATTTTTATATCAAACTCTTTAAATACGAAGTAAAAACCAAAGGAGTTAAAGTTGTCTCTACAATAGCAGCAATAGATAAAATTATAATAGAAGTAAGTATAAGGTTATAATCTAAAACTTTTTTATTTAATGATACTTTGTTATATAACCATTTTAAAGAAATAACAGAAGCCATTATAAAGGCTGAAAACTCAAATATTAAATGTGGTAAAATTAAAGTAGCAAATGATAATAAGTATGGTAAAGTAAAATAATCTGCAAATGAATATACTGTATAGCCCATTCTTATACCTTCTTTGATATAAAAGAAAAGATTAAAGAAAATAGCAAGGAACATTATTTGTTTCGGTGTATATTTGGTTTTTCCTCGTTTGTAAAAGAAAATATATACAGCGATTGGAACAAGAAATATACAAAACATAACCAATGAATTACATAAGAAAATTTCTAAAGTAAATTTATCAATCTTTGGAGGCATCGTTTCTACCATATATGAAAATGTTGTTTTAATGTAAGAACTTATGTTATCTGCTTTAATAAAATTAAAATTATTTTGAACTAGAGATATAGAAAAGAAAATTAAACTTGGTAGTAAAAACAAAGCCCATAACAAAATTGCCATCTTTTTCCCCTTCATGAACAATTCATCCTCCTTTTAAGAAAAATGCCCAAGGTTTTATCCTTGGGCATTAATTTAAATCTTTAAATTATTTTATTGATGTTTCTATTTTTAGGATAAATATTACTCTCCATTATTATTTTCTGAATTTTCCCTTCCTGTATTAGAACTTCCTGCGTTGTCTTCACTATTGTCGCTGTTGCTATTATTGTTATTATTTCCTGAATCCATACCTTCCAAGTTTAAATTTTCAAGTAAGGATTCTAAATCTAAATTATCAAGGTCTAAACCTTCAAAATTGAAATTTTCCCAATCAATGCTTCCAAGGTCTAAACCTTCTAAGTCTAAACCTTCTAATCCTTCAAGGGAAGAAGAGAAGTCAAAGTTTGAGAAGTCAAATCCATCGAAATCAAAATCAGCAAAAGGATTTTCTACTGTATTTGTGTTTCCGAAATCGCTAAAATTGAAATTGTCAAAATTGAAGTTGCCAAAGCCCTCAAAATTAAAGTTATCGAAATTACTAAAATCAAAGTTGCTAAAGTTACCAAAGTTACTGAAATCGAAGTTTCCAAAGTTGTTAAAATTAAAATTACTAAAATTACCGAAGTTACTAAAGTCAAAGTTTCCGAAACCTTCAAAACTAAAATTACTGAAGTTGCCAAAGTTACTGAAATCAAAATTGCTAAAATTACCGAAGTTGCTAAAGTCAAAGTTTCCGAAACCTTGGAAGTTGCCAAACAAAGAATTTTGCTTATTCTCTTTACTACCATCTCCATAGAAGTCATAAAGAACCATTAATTTTTCATAAGAATCTTCAGAAAGATGGTCAGTGGCAACACTCAACAGTGTTACATCTATAACATCAGTAGGTGAAATATGTCCTTCCAAATATACAGGTGTATCTGAATTTGCAAGGGTTCTAATAGCAGAAGCAACAGGTGGGTTATCTGTTTGTAAGCCAAACTCACCGTATGGTGCTACCAACCAATAATCTTCGCCTCTTTTCTCTATTTTGCCTTCAAAATTGTATAATTTATGATATCTGTTCTCCAAATTAATTGCTTCAACAATTTCTTCAAGTTTTTTTAACACTTCTGGTTCAGGCTTTGTTAAAATATCTATTTCAGTGATAAGGAAAATCCCTGTATCCTGATTAACAGGACCTACAGCCTCAACAATAACACCTGTGTTTGCTATAGTTCTAATTGCGGCAGAAACATATGGGTCTTCACAAATAATACCTAATTCCAACTTTTCATTGATGAACCAATAGTCTTCACCTTCTTTTTTGATTTCTCCAATTGCTGAATATGCCTGTCTTAATACCTTTCCATCTTTGCTAACAAGAGCGTTTTGATTATTTTGCTGTTGATTAGCATTTTCTGCGGCAGTAGTTGCTAATGAAGTGGTTTCTGGTGTGCTTGTAGTTGAAAACATTGTGATTTGATCCGAAGAAACATTGTTGATATTATTTGTTAGAGCAGTTACATTCGCTGATTCTTGAAAAAGATTTGTTTGGAATATCATTTGGTCAGCAGTATTTGTCGTAGAAGTTGTAGTGAACATATTCATGTCATTATTCGCACTTGCTGTAGTTGGAAATATTGCCATAGTGGTAAATACTATGAGTATTCCTAACACCAACCTCTTTATTAAGTTTTTCCTCAAGAAACATTACCTCCTTTCTTAAAAAATTTCTCGCACTCTCTAAAGTTATATCTTACAATAAGATTATTTTAAATTCTTCTTTTGAAAACAAATGCTTTGCTTACAAAAGAGAATTTAAAATTTTAGAGAGGTGCTTCAAAGCAACTTCTTTATAATTTATAAGTGAATGATATAATCATTCACCTATAAATATCATAAACATAAGTAAACTTTTCTGCAACTTTTATAAAAATATTATATTCTTAAATCGTTATTTGATTTCTTTTTGAGATTATTTTTTGCTTCATTGTAATGAACTGACCTTTTCTTAAATATTTCTTCAACCTCTTTTAAAACTTTTTCATCTACTCTTACAGTCCAATCGGGAGCAAAACAAGGTGGTCTAAACCATATTTTAAGAAAAATGTTCCCATGTTTTCTTTCTATATCGTAACAGATAATTTCATCCCATACATAGAAAGAAATAATGCCTATAACAGGAACTTCATAAAAAACTCCGTTTGTAGAAAGATTATATTTAAAAGGAATATTTATTATTACAAGAATTATAATCAGATAAATTATTACGCATATTAAATCCCCCGTAGAGGCTTGGTGAGGAAGCATTATTTCTATTTCTATAGAATTTATCAAATCTATTATATTTTGAGACTTGTTTGTTACCTGATTTGGTGTATGTATAATTGTATATTTGGGAAGAAGAAATATCAAACTAATACCTACTATAAACATTTTTGTTGTTAGCCACATACCGTTAGGGGTCATCCAAGAGCATAAAATTTTACCTTTCTCTTGGACTTTTGGTGGTTTCATAAGTTTTGAAAATTGTATTAGGCTAATAAATAATGTTATAGATATGAAAATGATAACATATAGAAGCATGATTTATTCTCCCACCTCTTTCTTGTTTAATATATTTAATATGTTTCTTCCTTTTTCTGTTATAATAATTGAGCGATGTTTATATCTAACTTTGTCTATTAGTCCTAATTCTTGTAGTTTGTCTAAATGATAGACTAATGTTGCGATTGATTGAACCCCCATAATTTCTTGAAGTTCTTGTGTAGTTGGAGATTTATTATTGCTTGTTAAGAAATTATCTATAATCTTTAATAATTCACATTGTTTGTCTGATATACATAATAAATCTCCTTCTGATATTACTTTTGGTAATAATTTTAATGTGTGCAAATTTCCTTGTTTGAAGGATATATAACCTTTCTTTTTCAAAGAATTTAAATGGTAATAGACAGTTGAAATACTTTTAAAATTCAACTTGTCTTTAATATCTTCGGCTGTCGGAGTAAAACTTTTGTTCACCAAGGATATTTTAATATATTCAATAATCTGTTTTTGACGTGAATTTAATCCTTGTAAAGAATCTATCTCTGCCTCTTTATAGTTTTCTCCAACAATCATAAAAAGGCTATAACCACAAAGAGGACAGGTCTTTTTATTAACTCCATTTAATTCTGAAACATCTTCATAATACTTGCCACATCCTCCACAAATAATCTTTGATTTCACAGTTTTATCACCCCCTTCTGCTTTATATTAAAAAAGTATTTTACAAAATATATAAAATATTTTTCAACAATAATTGATGATTTCCTGCTGACGGGGTGAAAATAATAACTTATATAAGTCAAAAACCCTACAGTTTTGTAGGGTTTTTAAAATTAGATTAATTCCTCTTTTTCTTCTTCGACCTTTCTCTTGATTTCTTCGGCTTTTTCTTGTATCTTTTTCAATTGTTCTTCTGTCATTTCAGACATAGGGAATAATGTATCCATTACAATTCCCATATTTACTTGTTGAACCATAATCTTTTTCATTCTCTCTTCAACTGATGCAGTCCATTTTTCCATTTCTTCTTTATTATGATTATGTTGGTCTATTAACTTTGTTAGACCTTTCATAATTTTTGCTTGGGTATCTCGTATACTTTCGGCATATTCCATTAAAAGGTCAACTTGCTCTTCTAAAAGCAAGATTCTTTGTCTATCTGTTAATTTTTCCTTATCCATATTACCAACCTCCCATCAATTTTTTATTTCTGTGGTAAATCGTCTATATTCGTCTTATCTAAAACGTTAAGGATATCTTTTTCAGACAAATTGGCATCAATCCAAACCCTTTCAATCTTAATATCTTCTTTGCCTAACTTTTCTAATGCTTCATCTACGATTTGATTTGCCAATTCTAATTCATGAATACCTTGTTTTAATTTATTTATATCATAAGTTCTTTCATCTTTAAGTGCTCTATTTACAGGTCTATCATGATCTATTTCGGAATACCCTAATAGTGGGTCTCTGCTTCCATAAGCAGATAAAACATCATATGCGGCTTTCATTTGATAGAATAGTCTTCTCATTTCAGCATTTACAGAACTTAAATCAGAATTTACATTCATAACGAATATTTTTAAATATCTATTTAAAAAAGTACCTTCATGTATTTCAATTAATCTTATAACATCATCTGGCTGCATTCTGTTGTTATTATCAACAAAAGCCTTTAAAGTAGAAATTAATTGTTCATTATTAATTTTACTATATTCTAATGCCATATATGTTTCTTCTAAAAAGTTTTTGTTATTTACTTGAACAAGTAAATCTTTTTCAGGAATAATTACTTTCTTATCTTTAATTATATCACGATCTGAAGGACTTACTCTACCTTCATCTTTCTTATCGTTTGTAGTTTGTTCTTGTTGCTGTTCTGATATTTGAACTGGTTCAGGATTTCTATTTGATAACTGATGATAAATCAGATAAGAACCAAAAACAATTATGAGGATTATTAAAAATATGTTTAACTTCTTCAATCGCCTAACCTCCTTTCTTAATCCATACGATATTGACTACGCACAGAGTAAATAAATTCTCCAATTCTTCCTGCATGTTCATCTGCTTGTGCAATAATGATAAGAGCATTATCAAAATGCTTGAGGTTTTCATTCATAGTGAATTTCTGAATTTCCAATAAGGCGTCTCTATACATTTTAATTGTTTTCTTTGTATCGTTTTCTAATCTCTCTAAACCTTCAGGTGCATCTAACAAAATTAATTCGTCATGGATTCTGTTGATTATATAACTTGCACCTTCCAATTCAGTTTTGAGTTGTGGAATAGTAATTTCTTCATTTTCATATCTAACTTTTGACAAATAGATATTTTGAAGTTCCCAACTTACTAAAATGAAACTTTCATTTACTTTCTTCAAGTAATATTCATAAGATTCAACTTCTTGTGAATTTAAATCTTTGAATATAACCAAATCAGGAGTTTGTTCCAAGAATTCATATTCCTTATTCCAAATTTCTTGGTCAATCACAACAGCACTTGGCTCTATATCATATCTTGCAATTTCAGTAGCAATGGCATTAACTACATTCTCTTCTCTTAAAATTGCTTGTTCAAGAAGATCAGTTCCAACATTTAAACGAAGTTCACTTTCATCTTTTAAGAATTTAAGTAATTCTTCAGAACCCCTTCTCATTAAATAGAAATTATAAGTTAAATCTTCATCGAGTTTTTCCAAAATAGAAGGTGTTTCTAACTGTAAAGAAACTAAATAATAATATGTAAGTCTTTTATTACTATTTGCAATCATATTGGTTAAATCTGTTCTATTCATTTTATCTTGCTGATATAGGGAAACCCCTCTATTTAAGTTTTTCACAATATCTAATGACTTTTGATATAAAGCATTGCTTACAACTAAATATTCTCCTGTTTGGTGTTTCAAATCATCTTCAAGTTCTACTATCTGAATTGTATTATCATCTTTGGACTTACCCAAAAATCCAAAAGATTTCAAATTCTGTATTAGTAGAATTGAAGTTGCTACAACTATTAAAACAATCAGCAAAATACGGATAATTTTAGATTTATTCAACTCCAAATCACTCCTTTCTCTTTCTTTTAATAATTCTTAATAAAGACCTTTTATCCTCTATTCTGTTCCATTTCTTCTATGATTTTTTGTAGTTTATTTCTAATTCTCTGCATAGCATTATCTACCGATTTTACATGTTTATTTAAACTATCTGCTATTTCTTGATAAGACAGTTTCAATAACTGACCTTCAAGAACTTTTGCTTCAAACGGGCTTAATCTATCTTTTAACTTAGTAAGTATTTCCCAAATACTTTCTTGACCTATAACGAATTCTTCGGGTCCGAAAGTTTTTGTATTTTCTATAATATCATGCATAGTTCTGTCTGATTCTTCTTCATACATGGGTTTATCAAAAGAAAGATATTGATTTAACGGCATATGTTTTTGTCTTGTTGCCGTTTTAATTGCAGTAATAATCTGTCTTTGAATACATAGTTCACAAAAGATTTTGAAAGAAGTAGGATGTTCTATTTTATAATCTCGTATTGCATTTAACAAGCCAATATTACCCTCCTGGATTAAATCATCATTATCTAAACCTGGGGCGTAATATTTCCTTGCTTTTGCTTTAATTATAAAATTGTATCTTGATAATAATTCTTTTATAGCAAGTTCATCGTTTTCTCTTGCTAATATAACCAATTCATCATCTGTAAGTTCTTTATAGTTTCTTCCTGCCACTTTTCTTTGATTTGCTTTCTCCATATTTAATCCCTCCTTTCTCTTCAGGAACAAACAAGTTAATAATTACTTTTTTACTGCTTTTAATTGCTTTTGATAAATTTTCTCGAAATGGCATCCATTCTTCATCAATAACGACTTGATAATTTTGATTTCTTTGAATATAACCGATATAAAAAACATCCGAATCATTTGTACTTCTTCTTAATTTGTATATAGTAACTGGTAAACCTGAAATGATTTCTTTTCCTAATAATTCTGCACCAATACGACTTGCTCCATCGTATTGTAATAATATATCTAAAATGTCTTTTGAGTTGCGATATATTTTTAATGTAGATTTCGATTTGAAATTAAATTTGTTGATAAATTTTTTGTATTTATTTTTGAATAATTCTTTAAAAAGAATAAAATCTTCTCTTACTTGATATTTAGACATTTTATCACCTCTCTCCCATTTAGGCTCAAAATGAGCATATCATATTCTTATAAAAAGCGTCAAATTATAAAAAATCCTACAATCCAACTACAATAAAAATTCATCTTCTACGGAAAAGAGAAGATGAATTTTTGTAACCTAATCTGTTTACAACCACTCTAAAGGATTAACTGTTTTACCATTAACCCTTACCTCAAAGTGAATATGAGGTCCTGTGGATACTCCTGTGCTTCCTGACTTTGCAATCAAATCCCCTCTTTTAACTTCCTGACCTACTTTTACAGTTAATTTGGAATTATGACCATACAGAGTAGAAATACCATTTCCGTGGTCTATAATTACAGCATTACCATACCCACCAAGCCATCCTGCTGTAATAACAATTCCATCAGCAGAAGCATAAACGGGTGCGTCATAACCAATGCCTCCAATATCTATACCAGTATGCATTCTTTCTTCTTTATAAATAGGGTGTATTCTATTTCCGTAACCAGAAGAAATACTTCCTCCATCGGTAGGCCACATCATAACACCTTTTCCTTTTACAATATTAGAACCCATATAACCAAAAGATTGTAGTTTTACAATTGTTTTTTCTAATTCCTCTGAATAAGTTTCTAATTGAGTGCTATAAGATGCAAGAGAATATTTTTCTGCTCCAATTTGGTTGAAGACTTCAATTTTTTTATCCATTTGGTCTTTGATAAAATCTTTTTTCTTTTGTAATAGTTCCTTCTCTTTTTCAATAGATTTTAATTCTATTTCAATTGTACCTTGTACGGAATTAAGTTTCACTTCACTATCCCAAGTGTTATCTATAACCTGATTATAAATTTCATAAACATAGGTCAATTCATTCAATCTTAAATTTAATGCATACCAATTATCTGTATTAATAGACCAATTCAAAGGGTCATCTGTTGCATTAGTCAGTTGAGAAACTATTCTTTGAAAAGATTGAGTGCTTGTATCTAACTTAATTTTATTCATTTCTTTGTTGTAATTAATCATATTTAAATATGTTTCTTTTTCTTTTATTTTGTTTTCGATTTCTTCTATTTCAAGAGTGGTAGTTTTTACTAATTGGTCAATTTCTTTGATTTCTTGCAATACTTTATCAGATTCTTCGTTAAGTTTATCAATCATATATTGATTTTCTTTAATTTTACTTTGTATATATTTAAGTTCATTTTGTTTTTGAGTTAATTCATTAGCAGAATATACATCCAAAGTATCTATCCGAACATTCAGACAAAGAACAATGGCTAATAATATTAAAATAACTTTATATAGGTTTCTCATTCCTATATCCCTCCTTTGCCTAATTTAATCTTGTCTATAATTAGATAACTACATTATACACAAATTATAAGAAATCATCAATTTTATACAATATTAAAAATCCACAATCACTTATTTATCATTCAATAAATGATTGTGGATTTATATGTTTTAATTATTAAGTTCTTTTTCTGCTTTTTCTAATTCAGAAATTGTACCTAAATCTCTCCATAAACCTTTAAATAGGTAGCCGTAAAAAGGAATGTTCTTCTTTAATAAAATTGGGAACAAATTTTTACTGAAATCAAAAAACGTATTTTCAGGAATAAAATCTAATATATATGGTTCTATAATATAAACGCCTGTATTTATAATATTGCTAAAAACTTCTTCTTTATTTTTGGGTTTTTCTTTAAAACGAATAATCTTTCCATTATTATCTGTAATCACTATTCCGAAATGAGAAGGGTCTTCTACTTCAGTTAATCCTATTGTAAAATGGGAATTCTTTTCTTTATGGAATTTATACATATCTTCTATATTAATAGTAGTAAGCAAATCTCCACTTACAACAACAAAAGTTTCAGAAAATTTTGAAGATAGATTTTTTACCCCTCCTGCTGTTCCCAAAATTTCAGGTTCTATATTTAAATGAATATTAAGCCCATCGTTCTCTCTTTTCGCAAAATATTCCTCCATTTTATCAGATAAATAACATGCATTTATAAATACATTTTTAATATTGTGCTTTTTTAATAAAGAGAGGTTATATTCTATAATAGGTTTATCACCTAATTTTAATAGAGGTTTGGGCAAATCTTTTGTCAAAGGATATAATCTTTCTCCTTTACCTGCTGCCATTATCATTGCTGTCTTTAGCATTTTTCCACCCCCTTTATTTAGCCTCTTCCAATGAATGTAACTCCAAGAATAATACAAGCAACTCCAATTATTTTAAAAGTAGACAAAGGTTCTTTGAAAAAGAAATAGGAGCCGAATACAACAATTACATAACCCATACTTAATATAGGATATGCTACGCTTAATGGTAATTTGGATATAACAGATAACCACAAAATTGAACTAATTGCATATACAGCAAATCCTAAAAAGACGAATGGATTTGTCAAAGCATTTAATATTTGTGGAATAGAAGAAATGGAGATTTGTCCAACTATACTCATTCCATGTTTCATTAAAAGTTGCCCACATGCACCTAAAATTACTGCAATAAAAACCAAAACCCAATTCAACATTTTATCATCTCCTTGTCTTTTTATGAAGTTTTCTAATCTTCCATAAATCTCTAAACATTTTTAGAGAATCCTTAATAGGATTAACTTTTGAATCTTCATCATTAACCCAAGTTATAGGCATCTCATAAATTTTATAGTTTTTTAATCTTGCTATGTATAAAATCTCCACATCAAAACTAAAACCTGTCATTTTTTGAAGAGAAAAGATATTTTTTGCTGCTTTATAAGTAAAACATTTAAACCCACATTGAGTATCTACTATTCCCCCTAAAGGAACAATTGCATTTGCTAAAAAAGAGAATACTCTTCCCATAAATACTCTATAAAAAGGTTGTTTTCTTTCCACATTTGAATCCTTTAAAGCACGTGAACCAATTAAAACATCTATATTATTTTCTATCATGGTATCTACGGCTCGTTTAATTTCTTCACATGGGGTTGATAAATCGGCATCTGTAAAAAAAATATATTTACCTTTTGCAGTAAACATACCCTTTCTTACAGCATAGCCTTTTCCCATGTTTTTACCGTAGTCAACAACCTTTAATTGTGGGAGGTTACTTTTAAGTTCATTTAATTCATTTATTGTGTTATCTTTACTTCCATCATTGACGGCAATTATTTCATAATTTTCTCCGAAGTTGCTATTAAGATATACCATCAATTCAAGGATATTGTTTTTTATGGTCTTCCCTTCATTATAACAAGGAACAACTACTGAAATTTCCTTCTTATGCATAATCCCCCTCCTTTTTAAAACAATAAAAAATATTATCAATATGATGATACTATAATTTAAATGAAAACTCAATTTTAATTATACATATATAGAAAAATAGGTTGCGATTATACACAACCTATTCTGATTTAAAATTTCCGTGTTAAGTTCGTTAAGGCTGCATCTACTTGAACAACCGCATTATCTAAATCATTAAATACTTCACGACTTGTAAATCTCATAACAGGTATTCCTCTGATTAGAAGCCATCTATCCCTTTCTCTATCTCTTGCCATATTACTGTAGCCTTGATGAAAACTTAAGCCATCCGTTTCGACATTTAAAACAGGTTCTCCCTTCTTATTAACAAATGCTAAATCAAGGCTATATCTTATTTCAATTCTTCCTTCATCATAAACAGGATATTCCATTTCTAATTTCAGATTATGTTTTTTGGCGATTGGGAGTAATGCCTCATACATAATATTTTCAATAGGAGATTGATAAGATTCTTGTCTTGTAACTTCCTTTTTTAAATATTGACTTGCACCATTTAAAAACAATTCAAAATTTTCATCTGTATTTGGTATATGAATATATCTATCTGATATTTTAACTATCTCATGTATTAATTTTTCTATACAAGAGAGTTCATCTCCTTGAGTTTGAGGACAAAAAGACATTCCACCCATAAAACATAATTTTTCTAAATTCTTACCTATAATTTCATCTGCAATATAGGCTACAACCATTTCTTTTTCCCATTTTTGTTCATTTAACCATTTATCTACTTCATGTGGTGTTTTAACATGACAATTGTTAGTGAACCAATCTTTCATAATTCTTTTTAGGACAATTGGATTTACAGTATTGCTTTTATTGGTAAAACATTCGTAGTAAAGAAAAAGTTTATTTCTCAATCTTTTAATTTGGTCTTTTACATTTTTTCGACCTGAAAAAAGATTAGCCTGAACTTGAAGTTTCTCTATATCTTCAATTATTTTATGATAATCTTTCCATTCATTTGAAAAGTTTTTATACATTCTACGACTCACCTCCAATCGTTTATGACAAATACAATATATTTATAATTTAAAGACTATCCATCGAAGGTGGAAGCAGGTTCTATCTTTTTTGGGAAGCAAACTATCTGTTTAAATATTTTACTTTTCAGATGGTGTAATTTCTGACAAAATCTTTTCTATTCTATTATAAGTTACAGGGTCAGAACTTTTAAAATTGGCAATAATATATCCTCTGTTATTTACAATAACCAATTTAGGAGTAGAATTTATCCTAAAATCATCTTTATATGGTTCATACATTTCGGGTGTAGAAAGAAATCTTAAAGAGATTTTTTCTCTAAAATTATAATCAATTTCAGCAACGAGATTCATAAACTTTTCAGGATTATCTTTATTTTCATCATAAATTACATATATTGTAGGTTTCTTATCTAATACATAGTTATAATATTCTCCTTTATCAAATATTCTTTCTATTTTCCCCGAAAAACTAAAACCGAGAACAAGCGAAAAGCAAAATACTGTGAACAATATAAATGTTAATTTATTATTTGATTTTGGTAAACTTCTCATAATATCACCTCTTTTTTTAGAATGCATTAACAACAGTAATAATGGTTGAAAGAAGGAAAGAAGCAATTAGCAAAAAAGCGATAACTTTGGTAGCCATCTTTTTATTTTTCATTACAATCACCTCCTAAAAATTCTTTTTTAATATATTACCATAAAAAAAGATAAACGACAATTTATTGTGGTCAAAGAATGAAAAACCCCCACCATAAAAAGGTGAGGGGGTTCTTCACTTTCTGTAATAATACTTCGCCCAATCGTTATACAATTCTTTTTCTGTGTATTCTTCATTCCAATATTTATGAATAGCAGGTTCTTTTCTTTTACGCCACTTTTGGAATGAACAGAGGGAAATATAATCGTAAATATCCCAAGAATTGAAAATCTTCTTATAAGAGTTACCATGTGAAATGTAACCCTTATATCTTCTTACTTTTTTGTTTGCTTGGCGTTTAGCAAACTTTCTTCTTGTTGGTCCTCCATCTTTCACAATACAAGTCTTTTTATAACTTCTTGCCATCTAATAACACCTCCTTTATTATAAGAAGGTATTACGCCCTTTTATGAAAGGCATAGATTTCACTCCCTTCATGACAGAACCATTATACTGTTCATGTTTCAGTTTGTCAAAATTCATTTGTTTTGTACTATAAAGATTGTAATGTTTGCTACCATAGCAGCAGTCATTACAGGAATAATAATATGGCAATATTGAGGAAAACGTTGAACTGTAACGATTATCGCTACAACCCATGCAGCGACAACGACAGGAATCAAATTCACCATATAAGACACCTCCTTTTTATATATCAGGAAACATCAAGCAATATCTTTGAGCCACTTACGAATAGCATTATCTGAAACTCCATAGATTTTTGCTGTTCCTACATAGCCAAATTCTTCAATTTGTTCCTTTAAGACATTTAAAGGAGGTCTTTTTACTTTTCTTTTTTCTTCACAAGAACATTTAAAACATAAGCCACTTTTGCTATTTTTTGTTATAGGTTTTCCACAACTCTTACAAGTTAAAGTATTTTTTGATTTTTCTTTAACTTTTGGTTGAGGTTTTACGGTTGTAATTTGAAAGACCTTGTGTTCTTCATACTTCTCCCCTAAATTTAACTGCTTTTTTGAAGTGATAACGCTTGTAGGAATAAAATAAATTGAACCGTCATCTGTTAAGACGAGTAAATAATCCACTACACTTGGATTAAGATACTTGAAAGTATATTTGCCTGTTCTATTGCCTCCACTAACAGGCAAATGAACAACATATTTACCATGTTTGCTTTTATGATATGTAGTTCTGACTTGAACAGTTTTAAAACCTTCGTTGGTTTTTATGACTAAATCATAGTCTAAATTATCATTTTCGGGCTTTAATATATCGTATCCTTGCAGACGAAGGAAAAAACACGCTGCATGAATACCGACATCTCCTTGAATGGAGAAATTATTAAGTTCCCTCAATCCTATCATTGTGTTCCCCCTTTAAAAACACAAGCCATTACATAATCTATATTGTAATCTTATTTATAATCGTATTATAACATATTAATATTAAAATATCAACAACTTAAAATAAAAAAACAACTCCAAATAGAGTTGTTTGAATGTTTCTATGGAAATGGTGGGCAGGGTGGGACTCGAACCCACGATGTTTCAAATGTCACGGTTTTACAGACCGCTTCCTTCGCCACTCGGACACCTACCCATGTTATGGTGGAAGGGATGGGAATCGAACCCATGGCCTTGGGATTTTCAGTCCCACACTCTACCTGCTGAGTTACCCTTCCATATATGGTGGGAGTAGAGGGAATCGAACTCACTCGGAACGCAATGTTATCTGATTTACAGTCAGACCAGTCTCCTTAACGGTCTATACTCCCATGTTTTAAACAAAACAAAAAGCATGATAAATTTCTAATAAGAAACTTATCATGCTTACTTTGACTCCCAAAAACCAAATTAATGAAATGTGGTGTTACTACACTACGGATATTCGGGTTGATGCTTCAGAATTGTAAGCATGACAAGTAGACCTATTAAAATAATAGGCAAAGAAGTTGTTAGAATAATTTTTAACAGAATTCATCATGCTCTTCATTCTAAAACACCTCCCTCATAATTATTAAAGAATAACAAACTTTATATGTGAAGTATAACATCTTAATTTTTATTTGTCAAGTATTTTATTAATATTTTTGTAAAAAGTTATATAAAAGAGAAGAACACATCTAAATATCGTAGATGTGTTCTCATGGCAAAACAGGTGAAGTGAAGCCTCCCCCACTTAACCTTGCGGTTTGAAGTGGGGGCTTCTTGCTTCAGCCATCGTGCCTGAAAACAGGTCTTATACGATGTCCACAAGCGTAACTTCGGGGGCTTCCCTCCCTACAATTCATCCCCCTCCTTCACTTCGTTTAGAGGAGGGAGTATTCTTGCTTAATATTAGATAAAAAATGGTGGAAGTAGTTACGGTGGCATTTTTTTGGTGGAGGGCCACCGTAACTATATATCTTCGGCAGGGATTTTATGGCGGTTTTGGAGGCCCCGCCGAAGAATTAAAATGGTGGATATAGTGGAGTATCTGTAATATAACATCTTTATAAGGTGTTGTCAAGTATTTAAGGGTTATTTTTGAAAAATTTTTATATAAAACTTAAGTATCACTGTAAGCCACATTCTGTCATTTAAGAGAATCATCTATCTACCTGTCATCTAACAGGTCTCCCTTTCAGTTCTTTTTCCCTACGGGGAGTTCCTCTACCATAATTTGAGTTTCTACACAGTGGGGTTTACAGCGTTCCACCCTATCTGTCGCCAGATAGACTCGTCTCTGTTGCACTTTCAGGTTACTTCCGTCTAACGAGAGAACGGTTTCACCGCCGTCAGGTCGCCCTGCCCTAACTTGCGTTAGGCACTATCCGATGTAAAAATCGGCACGGACATCACAGCCCGTGGTAGTGTGGACTTTCCTCTAAATCCAATAGGATTCAGCGATTCTCCATGATACTTAAGTTTTCAAGCATAAAATGGCGGAGGGAAGGGGGCTCGAACCCCTGCAGGTGTTACCCTCTAACAGTTTAGCAAACCGTCCTCTTCACCAACTTGAGTATCCCTCCGTATATGGCAGGGGCATAGGGATTTGAACCCTAAACAACGGTTTTGGAGACCGTCATGTTGCCAATTACACCATACCCCTATGGAAGAAAAGATGATAGGTCATCTTTTCTTTGTATATTTATTTGCATAGCAAGAAGCACAATAGGAATCAGGTTTAATTCTTGCTTGAATACCCATTCCAGAAATTCTTCCTACCATCTCCTGAATTAAGTATTTAGTTAAACCATTTCTGCCAATATCTATATGAACCTCAAATTTAAAATCAGCACCTTTATCTGCATAAGGAATCAAAGGTTCAATAAGTTGGCTAATCTTTTCAGGAGTAAATAGAAAAGCAACTTCTTGGCTTAATGTTGTTTCCATTGATATTTTTTCTTTTACGCTATCAATATGTCTATTTATAACAAATTCTTTATAACAAGCCCAAGCCCCTTTTCCGACACGGTGGATATGAATAGCAGTAATAAAGTGAGTTTTATGTCTTACTTGTGAGTCAGTTCCTATTGCAAGAACATATTGATTTTCAGGTTCATTTTTGATGAAATCTGCTATATGGGTAAAGACTTCTTCAAAAGACATATTATTCTGTGTTTGATTCTTGAAAACCATTGTATCATTCATAATACTCACCTGCCTATTTAAAAAGAAAAATGGTAGGAGTAGTGGGATTTGAGCCCACACTTTGTAGTTTTTGAGACTACCACCTCTGCCAATTGGGTTATACTCCCACGATAGATAATGGCACCCCTAAGAGGAATCGAACCTCTATCTGTTGATTCGTAGTCAACTATGTTCTCCGTTACACTATAGGGGTATATGGCGGAGAGGGTGGGATTTGAACCCACGGGGCTGTTACACCCTACGATTTTCAAGACCGCCGCCTTCAGCCACTCGGCCACCTCTCCATAATGGGGCAGGGAGTGGGATTTGAACCCACAATCTGATGCTTACAAGACACCTGCATTAGCCAATTATGCTATCCCTGCAAGTTTTTTGGTGCAGGTGGAGGGATTTGAACCCTCACGGGATAAACCCAACGGATTTTAAGTCCGCTATGTCTGCCGATTCCATCACACCTGCATATAATAGTAATGTATAATGGTGATGGGTGCGGGAGTTGAACCCTGCATTTTGAGATTGAAAGTCTCATGTCCTTACCGTTAGACGAACCCACCATAATAATGGAGCGAGTAATGGGACTCGAACCCACACCTATGGCTTGGAAGGCCATCATGCTAACCATTGAACACCATACTCGCATATTTGGCGGAAGGAACAGGATTTGAACCTGTGAGGGTGTTACCCCTACTTGCTTTCCAAGCAAGTACCTTAAACCACTCGGTCATCCTTCCATAATTGGCAGGGGAAGCAGGATTTGAACCTACAATTGCGAAGTCAAAGTCCGTTGTGTTACCTTTACACCATTCCCCTATATGGCGGTCTATACGGGACTCGAACCCGTGACCTCTGCAGTGACAGTGCAGCGTTCTAAACCTCTGAACTAATAGACCATATTGGCTTGGGGAGCAGGGCTCGAACCTGCAGTCAACGGAGTCAAAGTCCGTTGTGTTACCAATTACACCATCCCCAAATGTTTGGAGCGAATAACGGGATTTGAACCCGTATCAAAGCGTTGGCAACGCCTTATGTTACCCTTACACCATATTCGCATATTTTGGAGCCATAGGGCAGAATTGAACTGCCGACTTCTTGCTTACCATGCAAGTGTTCTGCCACTGAACTACTATGGCATATGGCGATCTATGGGGGAATTGAACCCCTCTCCTCTACCGTGACAGGGTAGTATGCAAAACCATTACACCAATAGACCAAATTAAATAGGGGTCAGATTTCTCTTATAGAAATCCAACCCCTATATCATCTCCTCAAAGATATATGATGTATCTTAAGTATTCAGACACATCTCATGTATAAAGGGAATCTTATTTCTACAAAGAGAAACCGTATTTAAAGTTGTTAGACTACCTTCTGTAGATAAGCATGACTCTAAACCACGATCTAATGTAGAATCGCAGTTCAATAAGCATTGTTCACTTTGCCATGTTCTTCCTACATTCTTAATAGTCATAACAACATTCCCTCCTTTACTTAATCTTAAAAAACACATCAGATGGAATTCTTATTCCGTTATCTTGGTTCTTATTATACAATCTTAAAATTTACTTGTCAAGTATTTTCATAAAAAATTTTTCAGACAACAAATTCTTTTTTAAGAAAAGAGTTTATTAAGAGAAACTCTTATTCTTTCAGCATTAAAAGGTTTAACAATGAAATCTTTTGCTCCTGCTATAATAGATTCTTTTATGAAAAATTCTTGTCCCATAGCAGAACACATTATGACATTAGCATCTTCATCTATTTTCTTAATTTCTTTTAAAGTTTCTACTCCATTCATATCTGGCATAGTTATATCTAAAAAAATTACATCATATTTGTGGCTTTTACAAAGTTCAATAGCCTCTAAACCACAAGAAGCCTCACCTGTTACTATAAAATTTTCTTTTGGTAAAGAGGCTCTTAACATCTTTCTCATGAACATAGAATCATCTACTAAAAGAACTTCTAACATCCATTTCCCCCCTTTTTACGATAAATAATCGTTCTTTTGGTTCAAATTTAAAACAAGGTTCTTTTGTAAGAATTCTTCTTTAGTAATTTCTCCATTTAAAAACAAGAAATAATAGTATATAGACATTGCTATATGCTTTGCCAATAATGGAGGAACTGCATTACCTATCTGTTGGTATTGACTTAAACCATTTTCCCAAGACATTTTTGTTCTTGGACCTAAAAACAAAAAGTCATCGGGAAAAGATTGTAACCTCGCTGCTTCTCTCGCCGTTAAGTTCCTATCCATAAAAGGATGTATGAAGTTTGATTGAAAAGAGGCTGTTATTGTTGGGGATGGTTTATTTGCTATCATCCTATAATTATTTTGACCATATATAATCCCAGACTTTTCTTTTGGGTTTCCTCTTTTCACTGCACCAAATTCTTCTGCGACATCTTTTAATGATTGACCTTGCTTTATATGTTGAAAACGCTCAATCAGTCTTTTAGTGTGTTTCATTGCATCATGACAAGTGACTATATCGGGAGCATTTTCTCTCATTAAAACTTGATAAGGATTTTGAGGGGGAGAAGAATAAGGTAATCCTGTCCCGATTTCTCCTGCATGTATAAGGGGTAAATCCATAATGGCTTCTTCTACTGTTATGTATTTATTCGTTTGAGGTAGATATTCCGAAAAATAATAAGGCAGGTCTTTTCTAAAACCTGTTATAAATACTCTAACTCTATCTTGTGGCACTCCAAAGTCAGAAGCCTTTAATTTTTGAACAAAAGTATAATAATTTGCCTTATTAAATTCATTTAATATAATATCTATCACTTTTTCTTTATTTTCTGTTTTTGCCGAAAGTATTCCAATAACATTTTCCATAACAAATACTTTTGGCTGTATAAATTTAATTATACGAACAAACTCACGAAACAAACTGTTTCTTGGATCTTTCGGGTCTCTTTTACCTGCCAAACTAAATCCTTGGCAAGGAGGACCACCAATTACAACATCTATATTATTTGCTATTTCAGATATATTTTCAACGGTAATTTTTGTTATATCTTCTGAAATAAGAACTGTATCTTTATGATTTTCTTTATAAGTTTTACTTGCATTTTCATCTATTTCAATAGCCAATTTAATATCGAAGTGGTTTGTCATTTGAAAGCCTTTGGAAAAGCCCCCGCAACCTGCAAAAAGGTCTATTACTTTGAATTTTTCGCACATTTAACTCCCCCCTTTCTATCATAAAAAATAACTTATATATTCAAATCTTTCTTCAGATTCTTAATATATGCTTCAATTTCTTTATCAACTTCTACTAATTCTTTTTTCAGTTTTTCTTGTTCTTCATAAGCCTTTAATAAAACTCTGACAGGTAAAAATTTAAACTTCTTTCTGCTTAATACAGACAATATTGAAAAAGCATCTTTTTCTTTATTACAATCTTCACATAAACCTATAAAGTTGTATATACTATTTTCGCCGTTTTTACTTTTAGCAACTATATGATCAATGGTTATATCTTCAATAGTCATTTGTTTACCACAACAAGGACAAATTCCATAACATTCTCCTAATAAATATCTCTTGATAGCAATTCTGACATCAGGAATAGACAAATCTACTGTCTCTCCCAAATTATTAACTAAAACTTTTTCCATCTCAATTCTTATTTTTTCATGTATATAATCTTCTGATGGTAAAGGTGGTAATACTATCTTTGTAAGACCATAAATCCTTTTTCTTTTTCTTTGTAAATAAAAATAGCGTTCATCTTTTAACAATGTATTTTTTAATAAAGGATAATCTTTATAGTTTTTAATAATTTCTTCTTTTATTTCTTTATTCAATGTTTTATATGACATATCTTTTTTAAATTGTGGAACTACAATATCTCTTTTTTCAAGAAATTTTGTTCGGCAGTCCTTACATACACATACAATCTTTTTGAAGTTAATTTTACCGTCAGGTTCTAATGCTGGACGAATGTGAAATGAATATGGTTTTCCACAATCTTCACAAAACAATCTTTTTTCATCTAATCTCTTAAAATATTGCTTTCTTTTAAAGAAAGGAATATTTTCATTAAAGAGATGCTTAAAATCATAATTTTTAATAAGAATATATCTATTGTTACTCTTTTTGATAATATTTTCTTTTTCTAAATGCTCAATTTGTTCTGAAGAAAGGTTTGAGAAGACCACAAAATCTTCATAATAAACTTTAGTCATTTATTATCACCCCCTTTCCCCTTGTAAAAAGGCAAAAAGACAAAAAGCCTATTTATGATCAGCAAGGAAAGAGGTATTAAATCCTGCTCCAACAGGCATACCTTTATAATCCTTGTAAATAGGTTGAATTAAATATTCGTTATCCAAATTTCTTACTTTATAGAACAATACATCCTTATTCTCGTATTTAACACTTTCAATTAGTTCTATCTTTGAGCAATCCCCATTTTTAATTTCCCATATATCATATCTTTCAGCATGAGTATTATTAAAAACAAGGAACTCTTCTTGTTTAAAAACATTTAAAAGATTTTCTTCTTTTTCTTTCCATACCTTGCCGTAATAATCTACAAAATAGATATGATTATCGTTGGTTTTTGATTGTAGATATTCCGCAACTTCTTCTGTTTTAATTTTTTCAGGAATTAAACAGGACTTCACCACCTTATTTTGCGTAGGCATATTAGAATGTTTTGCAACATATGCATCTACTGCAAACTGCATTTGCCTTACAGGAGTATCTTTTATGTAGAAAAAATCTGTCTTACTTATAAAAGAACTACCAAATAAAAGAACACATGCAATAATAATCAAAAATTCAGCAGTATTAATTCCTTTTCTATTTCGCATATTCAAACTCAACCTCCTTGTCTTTCACTGCAGATTGAATACACAACCCAATATGTTCTATCACAGGAACAGTAACAGAATTTCCAAATTGTTTATAAGCCTGTGTATCTGATACAGGAATAATAAAATCTTTTGGGAAACCTTGAAGAAGGCTACATTCTCTTGGAGTTAATTGTCTCATTTGTGGAAATAATAATGTTCCTGCCGTACTACACCCTTCATTAGTTCGTATGGTTTTGGCTATTCCATCCTTTTTCCATAATCGATTATACCAATCGTACATTAGTTGATGTTCAGATACAGGTTTATCTTTTTCATATGCTTCAAGTAATCTATTTTCCATTAATTCAGATAAATAATATTTTTCATCAACATTATCTTCGATTAAATCTTCTATAAAAGTATTTAGTGGTATTTCTTTTGGGAAATTAAAAGTTATATCTTCTAAAAATCCTACTATGTAAAGTCTTATTCTATTTTGAGGAACTCCAAAATCTTTACTATTTATTAGTTTATAATGAACTGTATAACCTAAATCATTTAAGGTATTTAAAATAACTTTAAAAGTTTTCCCTTGATTTATTGATAATAAATTTTTAACATTTTCAAGAAGAAAACCATAAGGTCTTTTTGCCTTAAGAACTCTAACAACTTCAAAAAATAATAACCCTCTTTTATCCTCAAAGCCTCCTTGTTTACCAATAGAAGAAAAAGACTGACAAGGGAAACCTGCTGCTAAAAAATCTATATTAGGGATATCGGTAACAGAAATATTTGCGATATCTTCTTCAATTAAGTTATGGTCTTTAAAATTTGCTCTATATGTTTGGCAAGCATATTTATCAAAATCATTAGCCCAAACAATATCAAAACCTGCTTTTTTTAGACCTAAACAAATTCCTCCTATCCCTGCAAACATACTTGCTACTCTCAATATTTACTACCCCCTTTATCTTGTGAAAGTCTTTATATAATGATTTTATATAATTTACAAGTTATTTTCAAATTTTAATAAATTATTTTTCTAATAGATTTATCTAAGATTAAGCAAGAATACTCCCTCCTCTAAATGAAGTGAAGGAGGGAGATGAATTGCTTGAAATAAGAATCTATGGTATCCTTACATTAAAGGGGGTGAAAAAATGCAAATAGTATATAAATTTAAGTTATGCCCATCAAAAGAGCAAGAAATATCGTTACAAAATACATTAGATATATGTAGGGAATTATATAATTATATGAAGGGATTAAGAGAAAGGTATTATTACAATTATAAATATTCCATGTCTTATAATGAACAGGCTAAAATATTAACATTTTTAAAAACAACTGAAGAATGGGAATCTCTTAAAAATATTCACTCCCAAGTATTGCAGGATGTATTAAAACGCTTGGATAATGCTTACAAACGCTTTTTCCAAGGAATAAGTGGTTATCCAAAATTTAAATCCTATAGGCATTACAATTCTTTTACATTTCCACAAGTTAAAACGATGAAAAATCCTTTTGAAAAGAAAGGTTTTCTTTTAATTCCTAAAATTGGGTTTGTAAAAATGAAAGTTCATAGAGGTTTTAATCCTGAAAAAGTTTCTACTATGGTTATTAAGCGTGAAATTGATACATGGTATGTATGTTTAACTTGTGAGATAGAAGAATTAGATATTTTTGATAAATCAACTTTTTCTATTAAAGCGATTGGAATTGATTTAGGTATAAATCATTTTTTAGCACTCTCTGATGGAACTTTTGTAGAAAATCCAAAATATCTTCGTAAAAGCGAAGCAAGATTAAAACTTCTTCAAAGAAGGCTTTCTCGCAAAGAATTCGGTTCAAACAACCGAGAGAAAGCAAGAAAACAACTTGTTAAACTACATAGGAAGATTAAAAATCAAAGAAGGGATTTTCTACATAAGGTTTCAAAATTCCTTACGGATACCTATAATTTAATAGTTACAGAAGCATTAAATATAAAAAACATGGTTAAAAATCATCGTCTTGCAAAAAGTATATCCGATGCAGGATGGGGAATACTTCTTGACTACATAAGTTATAAAGCAAAGTTGAAAGGAAAGAAGCATGAGATGGTAAATCCAAATGGAACAAGTCAAGAATGTATCTGTGGTGCTAAAGTTCCGAAAGACTTATCTGTAAGAGTGCATACATGTCCGAATTGTGGTATTGAAGAGGATAGAGATACTATGAGTGCAAGAGTAATTCTTAAACGAAGTCAATTTGCACTTGCTTAAATATATGCTATCGTAGGGAGGGAAGCCCCCGAAGTTACGCTTGTGGACATCGTATAAGACCTGTTTTCAGGCACGGTGGATGAAGCAAGAAGCCCACACTTCAAACCGCAAGGTTAAGTGGGGGAGGCTTCACTAAAGAATAAGGGCTATAAAGGGAATATAGTAAAGAGTTTAACAACTACAAATTTAATCAATAAAATTGCAGAAAATTATAATTCTTCGATTATAGAAACTCCTGTAGGTTTTAAATATATAGCAGAAGAATCTTTAAATAATGATTTTTTAATAGGAGGAGAAGAATCTGGAGGCTTTACTATTCAAAACCATTTTGCAGATAAAGATGGAATTTTAACTTCTTTATTAATTATTGACCTTATTAATACTGAAAGAAGAAAATTATATAAAATTATCGAAGATATAGAAAAATCGTATGGAAGATACTACAATAAAAGATTAGATATAGAAAATAATAGTGAAGCAGAACAAAGAATTATTCACAAATTAAAATCAGAGTTTAAACCTGAAATAATTAATACAGATGGTTTAAAATTAGTCTTTAACGAAAATGATTGGTGTATTATTCGTAAATCAGGAACAGAAAATAAATTGAGAATATATATAGAAACTAAATCAAAAACTTTTCTAAAAGAAATTGTTTTTGCTATAAATGAAGTTTTATAAAATATGAAGTCATTACCTTATGGTAATGACTTTTTCTATTATAAATAGAATTTTCGATAAAAATAAAAAGGTTATTGTAAACTTATATATAATTCATGTAATACAAAATTTTTATGTATGGAAGGGAGGGATTTCATGTTATGATAGAAAGCCTTTTAATAGGAATAATATCTCCTGCTTTTTTATTGTATCTTATATATATTAGAACTCAAAAAGATAAAGATATAAATATAGCAGTAAATGTTATTAGATGTTTTATACTTGGAATGTTAATCGTATTACCTATATCTTTTTTAGAAGAAACATTAATGAAGCAGGGGTTGCCAACTGCCAATTTAGGAATAATGTTATCTAACTTGCTTATAATTGCTCCATTAGAGGAATTAGGAAAACTTGCAATTGTATTTTCTATTATTAAAAACAAAATCAATTTAAAAACCCCTCCTAATTTAATAATTTTTTCTGTCGCAGGAGCAATGGGCTTTGCCCTTATAGAAAATATAATTTATGTTGCAAATGGAGGAATAGCCACGGGTTTATTAAGAGCAATATCATCTGTTCCGATGCACGCCTCTACTGCTGTTATTATTGGGATTTTTGGAAGTTATGAAATAATAGGAAATAATAAAAATCATTGGTGGATTGGTTTTTTAATAGCAGTTTTAATGCATACTTTTTATAATGTTTATGCAATGTTCTTCAGCAATAGTTTTTTATTCGTAGGAATATTTATTATCGCATTTGGATATATGATAATTTGTGATTTTTTAATCGGATATATCTTAAAAAATAAAAATAAAGAGGAAGGAGAAGACTTATAAAAGCCTTCTCCTTTATTTATCCTAAAAACTGCTTATGAATAAAAGCAGTTGTAAATAATATTAAAAAGCCAATAAATATTTCTAACAATATAATTCTATGAATTGGTTTTTTAATTTTCTTACCCAAAAAGATATAGATAGGGAATAATACCATAGTATATCTTGAAACGCCTGTAGTATAGGGCATATTGTCTAATATTATAGGATAGAATAATGGCATGATTATAGACATAGCGATAAAAACTAAATAACTTGTTCTTATTCGTGTTTTTGAAAAAATCATCCACAAAGCAAGAGTAAAGAAAATAAAATTAAAAATAACGATTGTATATATAGCAGGATGAGCCATTGCAAGTTTAATATCAGCCCATAGTGCTATCCAAGGTAAAGTAAAGTACCTATTCCAAAAAACAGACTGTATATTAACATATAAAGTTGGATTACCATAATTATATAAAAGGAACAAAGGATAAGAAATCATTAATAAACCACCGATGATTAAACCGTTCAAATGCTTAATAAATCCTTCTTTCCATCCTTTTTCAATTATATATTCAATCAGCCAACATAGATATAACACTACTCCCGAATTTCTTGTTAAAGAAGCCAAACCTATTACAATTGCTGCACTCGCCCATTTTTTCTTTCTTATTAAATAAAAAGAAGATATTGTTAAGAATAAGAATAAACTCTCTGTATATATAGACAAAAAGTATATAGTAATCGGAGAAAAAGTTAATAATGCTATTGTATAAAAGTTTTCTTCATTATCCAATGACAACAATTTATACAACATAAATAATGCAAATAAGAAAAACATATTTGAAATAATAATGCCACTATATTCTAATGGCAAGGTAGTTAATATACTTAAAGTTTTTATAAGCAATGGATATAAAGGGAAAAAAGCAGTTGTTTGTGCATTATAACCTTCTTTTGCAATTTTTAAATAATGTTCCGAGTCAAAAGCCAACCACTTGCCTACATATTTAAAATTACTTTCCCATTCATTTAATTGTGGTTCATAATTGAATACTTCTACACCTAAATAGTTAAACAAGGGGTATAATCCGAAAATTATAGCCCTTGTTAAAACAAAGAATAAGAAAATAGATAAGTATGGTTTTTGTTGTATAAATGCTTTAATTTTGGGAAGCATTTTTATTCTCCTTTAGAAGTGGTTGCTTTTGCGGCTTCTTCTAACAAATTGATTAATTGAACTTCGCTATGGAAACCTTCTCCTACTGTATACACACTTCCATCTTTATTTAGGAGAACGAAAGTAGGGAGAGTTTCAATGCTAAACAAATCTATAATATCTTTATTTCTGAAGTCATCTACATCAACGGAAATAAAGTTGAAATTCTCTTTTTCCTTTTCTTTTAGTTCTTCCCAAATAGGCTTTTCTTCTTGGCAAACAGAACAGTGTTTTGAAAAGAAGTAAACTAATGTCTGCTGTTCTGCTTCACTTTTAATTTTATCAACTGTATTTTGACCGTTTTGGTTACATCCTGTAAACAACATAACCATAATCAAAAGAATAGATAGAAATACTCCATATTTTTTAAACATTAAAAGACACCTCCTAAATTACAATTTAAAAATGATTTTCTACATTTAACTAATCCTATAATAACATAAAGAAAAAGAAGTTACAATTCTTTTTAAACATATTAAAAAATAAAGTTCCTCCTTTTTTAAATAAAAGGAAGAACTTTTATATCCTGATGGTACTACCGAAGGGAATCGAACCCTTACTAACTGGATTCTAAGTCCAGTGCCTCTGCCAAATTGGGCTACGGTAGCATATATTATCTATGGTGAACGGGATGGGATTTGAACCCATACCTCACGGATTAAGAGTCCGTTACTCTTCCAATTGAGTTACCCGTCCATAATAATTCTTTATGATATATGGTGAGAGAGGTGGGAATCGAACCCACAGCCTATGGATTAAAAGTCCATTACTCTACCATTGAGTTACTCTCCCATAATGGTACTACCATCGGGACTCGAACCCGAACTGAATAGGCTCTCAACCTATCGCCTCTGCCAAATTGGGCTATGGTAGCATGGTCGGAGTGGCAGGATTTGAACCTGCGACCTCATGCCCCCCAGACATGCGTTCTCACCAAACTGAACTACACCCCGTTAATAAAAATGGTGGTTGATTCAGGAATCGAACCTGCTTAAGTTGCTTATGAAACAACTTCGGAAGCCATTCCGACCATCAACCATATGGTCTGAGTGGTGGGACTCGAACCCACGGCCTCTTGATCCCAAATCAAGCGTTCTACCAAACTGAACTACACCCAGATATGGTGGACCCGACAGGACTCGAACCTGTACTCATTCGGTTATGAGCCGACAGCATTCACCAATTATGCTACGGGTCCATAAAATAAGGGATTAAAAAGGGCTTTCTACAGATTTCTCTATAGAAAGCCCCTTAATCTTCATAAGAAGGATTTATGAAAGTTCAGATTCAGATATAATAAGGAGATGTATCTGTATTTCTATAGAGAAATAACTTATTAAATTTGAGCACAACGAATAGACCTATTGGCATAGGTTTCTTTTTGAGAACTATTGGTTTTATAACAGTCAGTATGCTCTTCAACATAAGTTATTCCTCCTTTCATTTACAAATTAACAATAAAGAATTAGTAATGGTTGCGGGGGCAGGACTCGAACCTGCGACCTTCAGCCCATGAAACTGACGAGATACCACTTCTCCACCCCGCATTTCATATGATACTATCTTTTGAACTAATTGTCAAGTATTTTTTATTGAATTTCTAAAAAAAATTAATTAGTTCAAAATTGATATTATGGCCTCCAAAAAGGAACACTCTTTCTTGTGCTATTATTTTCTTTATTTTTTCTTACATAAAAACTATATTTTACTTCTTGTTCTTCTGCTCTCTGTAATAAATCAACAGGAATTCTACCTTCCAAGAATTGTTCTTTGGTTTTATTAAGATTAATGTTTTTCTCAACAATCTCATTGAATACAACAGGAGGGAGTTCTCTCTCCAAAATATCGGGATTAAGACTATATGATACTCTTTCTTCTATCCTGCCTATTAATCCATTATATTCAGGAGTGATGGTTTTACTGTTTTGATTAAGATATTCCATAAAGTATTTTTTAATTTCTTCTTTTCTATCTTTCATCACTTTTTCTATTTCTGTAATTTTTTGATATTCTTCTAAAAGCGTTAAATCAAGGTTATTGTTTTCCATTATGTTTCCTCCTTATAATCTTTGTTTATATTATTAACTCTTTTTAAAGATTATATACAAAAAATAAAATAACCTCTCTACTTAATAGTAGAGAGGTTATTAAAAGAAGTATGTTATTAAAATAGGAAAGTCACTATATCTCCTATTGTTATATAAATCATAAGACCTAACAGTAAGAATAAAAATGCTACATTTACTTTATTAACAATATCCAAGTTCCATTTATTTTTTCCGAAAAGTTTTGTTATGACACATTCCCAAAACAGTAGAATTATATGCCCTCCATCCAATGCAGGAATAGGGAGTGAATTCATTACTGCTAAATTAATGCTTAATACTGCAACCCAATAAATAAATAATGGGAAACTGTTATTTGCTATATCATTGGTAGTTTTAATAATGCCAATTGGTCCATAAATATCTTCCGATGATACTTCACCTTCTGCTATCATGCCAAAACCTTTAAATATAAGTTTAACAGTATCTATACCTTCTTTAATAGGTTTTGCAAAGAAATCTGCAAAAGTAATTTTTTCATCCACAAATTCTAATGAAGGTGAATAAGTGATACCTAAAAGTTTCTGTCCTTCAATCTCTGATAAAGGAATATTATAAGTTAAAACTTCTGTTCCTCTTTTAACTGTAATTTCTAATGGTTTGTTTTCTCCTTCTTTAATCCATACTCTTAAATTTTCTGCATCATCTTCTGTGACATTATGATCATTAATTTTGATAATCATATCATTTGGTTGTAAATATTCAACAGCATGAGATTCAGGAACAACTTGCTGAATGTAAATTCCTCTTGAAGGTACACCATATATAGAAAATAATATAGTAAACAATATGATAGAAAAAATTACATTAAAGATAACTCCTGCTGATAAAACTGCTAATCTTTTATACCATTTTTGATTTAGAAAACCGTCCTCTGAATCTTTATCATTCTCTCCTTCCAAAGAAACATAACCTCCAAGAGGAAGTAATTTTAAGCAGTATTTTGTTCCCCCTATTTTTTTCTCAAACAAGGAAGGACCGAAACCAATTGAAAAGACATGAACTGGTATTTTACATAATTTTGCTGCTAAAAAATGACCTAATTCATGAACAAATATCATTATGCCTATTGCTAAAATAGCCAAGAGATAACCCATTATTATCAACTCCTTTACATACTTATCCTCATATATTAAATTAAGTCCTTAAATTTCCTGTCATTTGTAAATATTATATATCAAGTGTTTTATAAAAGCAATAGATAAATATTATAGAATAGTTTTAATATTTTTAGAAGATTGTATTTAAAAAATAGGAATTTTTATAGTCTTGTATAAGATAATAGAATAATAATTGTTTAAGAAAGGAGGAGAAAAGATGAAGAAATCCAAAATTGCGATTTTAGCGTCTGTTTTGGTATTAATGGCTTGTGCCTTTAGTGCCACTATCTCAATAGGAAAAAACCCTATTGAAAAAATAGAAATTAAAAATATAGAAGATAAAAACATAGTAGATACTTGGGCGTATTTAGTTGTTGAAGCAACATTAGAAGACAGTAGCAAAATGATTATCCCGAATACAGATATTGAATGGACTGTTGGAGATTCCAAAGTTGTAATGCTAGATAGTATTGGAAGGGTGTATTTTGGAGAACCTGGAAAAACTCAAATTACAGCAAAACTAAAAAGTGATGCTTCCATCGTAACAAGTAAAGAAGTTAATGTTATTGATTGGGAAACTCCAAAAACTTTATCCGAAACTTTCATTCAAGCCGATTTAGCATATCCAAGCACAGGTTTAGGAGAAGTTCTATTTATTACTCCAACATTAAAAGAAGGAGAAAAAATCGTGGTAAGGGATAAAAAAGCAGATAAAATTCTTTACGAAGGGAAAAACAATATCTTTATTATTTCTGATTTGAAAGATAATACTACTTACGATTTAGAATTAATTCTTAAAGATGAAACAAAGGTTATAGAAAGAATTGATAAAGAAGTTAAAACGCCAAATCGAACTCCACCACTATTAAAAAATTACACTTTCAAAAATCATACTCTTACAATAGAGGCAGAATATAAGGGAATTTCTGAAGGAGATAGTTATAATTTGTATTATTCATTCAATAACTTACCTTGGAACTCTAAAAATAGTCTTTCAGGTCTAAATGTAGGAGATTGGGTTAAAGTATCTGTTATTGACAAAGAAGGAAATGAATTTACAAAATATATTCAATTAGAAGATAGCATGGACATTAATTTGGTTGATTTAGAACTTATTTTATCAAGCAATAAAAATCAAAGAGAATTAAAATATGAGAATTTGAAAGCATTTGCAATTTATAAAGATAATACAAAGAAAGATGTTTCTGATAAAATTACAATAGAAATAAAAGAAGGTTATGAGGTTAAACTTAAAGTCCAAAATGGTTCTATTGTTTTCGTAGAAGATGCAAAAGATTATGATGAAGCAATAGTAGTAGTTAAATATGAAGAAAATAGCGAAATTATCGAGAAAAACATTGTTATGGTAAATGTTCCTCAAGAAGAAAATAAAGAAGATAATAGCAATAAAGATGAAAATAACAATGAAGAAAATAACGGAGATAATAATGGGGGTAATAATGGGGGAAGCAATAACAATGGGGATAATGGAAATAACAACGGAGGGAATAATGGAGAGAACAACAATAACAAAGAAAAATTAATTCTTCTTCATTTAGAGAATGTAACAAAAGGAAAAAGAGGAACTTATGAAATAGAAAGATCAAAAGGTTTCAATCTTAAAGATTTAACAATTGCTGCTATATATAAAGATAAACCAAGAAAAGATTTAAAATACTCTGATTTAAAAGTAGAACTTTTAAAGAAATATGAAAAATACGCTTATATCAAAGATGATATCCTTTACTTCAAGGATACAGCAGATATTGATACAGAAGTTTCGGTTAGATTCTCTTATACTGAAAATGGAGAAACAAGAACCATTGATATTACTTTCAGAAAAGTAAGAGATGCTGATATAAGAGTTGCAGATTTTAAAGCCAAATTCCCACAATACTATGTGGAGAAGGGAAAAACATTCTCTTTTAAAAATATTGATTTCTACATTTATTATACTGATGGAGATAAAGATATTGTAACTTACGATAAAAATTTAATGGATTATCAAATTCAATATAAATATCTGAACAAAATTAAAGTAAATCACTATGTTCCTGATATTTCATTTTTAGAGCATATGAAAGAAGGAGAAGAAGTAATAGTTGATTTCATTTATGAATATAAAGGTGAAACCAAGAGAACTTCTGTAAGATTTATTTTAAGAGAAGAACAAAAAGAAGAAACTAAAGATCCAACTGTTTTAATTTTCTCTGATATAAAGGGTCATTGGGCAGAAAATGATATTAAACAATTGGCATTAAGAAATATGGTTGTTGGATATGAGGGAAATAAATATTATCCAGATAGATATATAACCAGAGGAGAAGTAGCAGGTTTCATTGCAAGATTTTTAGGGTTAAAAGATGAAGGAAATGTTCCATTTACTGATGTAAGACAATATGAATGGTATTATCAAGATATTGCAAAAGTATATAAAGCAGGTGTATTTTCAGGATATAACGATAATACATTTAAGCCTGATGCAAAAATTACAAGAGAAGAATTAGCCGTAGTGCTTTTAAAGGCTTATAAGTATAAATATAACGTTGATGATATTTCTATTAATTCTCCTAAATTCAAAGACCAAGACCAAATAAGTGATTGGGCAAGAAATGATATTATGCAAGCAAAAGGATTGAGAATTATAGAAGGTAAACCTGGGAACATTTTCGATCCAAAAGGCTATGCTACAAGAGCAGAAGTTAGTGCTTTAATTTGGAGAATGGAAAAAACAAAATAGATAATAAAAGGGACTGACTAAAAATCAGTTCCTTTTATTTTTTATTTAATTTTATCTATCATTTAGATTAATTAAATTTTCGTAGATAAAAAATAAAACATATATTTAATTCTTACTCTTTTCAAAATTTTTCCATTAATTAAAAAATACAATATTAATATTTTATAATATCATTTTTAATAGCGTTCCAAATATTTTTACATAGAAATTCTCCTTTCATATAGTAGTGACGAGGGTTTTTAGCATTAATAAAGAGTAGACTATAAATACATTTTATGATTAAAGAATGATTAAAGGACAGGGGTATAGTTTATATAGTAGATTATCTTTAAACCCTTCTATATCTATAAACTTCTTTATATAGTTAATGATAGGGTTAATTTTATTACTGATGTTTTTAATACCCTCAAATCTACTCTTTATTTTCATGACCATGCTCTTAATAAAAGATTTAATATCTTTATTGCTTAAAAAAGGTAATAAGAATCTACCGATTATAAGTTTAAGCCTTCTCAAGGTGCTTAAATACTTTATAATCGTCTTCACTGTAGAATTTAGATTTTTTACCAATGTATCTAATTTAACATTAAAGCATAGAAGATTATTATTTATAAGAATACTGCAACGCCATAATTCTAATAAAAGTTTGATTTCTCTATTAAGTTTAGAAAAAATCTTTGATTTAATAAACTTTGTGGGAATTAGCACATAACTTTTATAAGTGTCATCGTTTTTATAAATAAGAGAAGTAATGATTTTATTTTCTTCAAGTTTGTAGTCAATAATCCCAAGATTTTTGAGCATGGCAAAATAAGAGATAGTATTAGTTTTATACTTATCCCCATTTAAGTCATATATGTAATTTTTATCCTCTATTTGGAATGTATATAAAATGTTTAAAAGCAATTTATATACATTATGATTGACTTTATGCTTATTAAGTAATTCTATAAAAGAACGTGGAACAACAAAGGTATTCTTGTTCTTTCTTTGCTTATATTCGCAATTGTCGCAGTCAAACAAGTCATTATCTAAAAACTCTTTAATAGTTTTGCAATTGAGTCGTTTATTACCTTCAATTGCACTTTTTACTGTTCTATCACATTCTCTTAACTCAACATAATCCATTTTAAAGACGGATTTTACTTTTGCCAAGGCTTCTTCTAAAGAATAGCCTTGTTCTTTTAAATATAGAGAGTAACTGTAAATATGAAGATTTCTATTTTGATTTACACATCCTTTACTCTCTAAATTTTTCATACATCTTTTTTCGCAACCAAAACATCTTGAAACTATATTAGTGTTTTGTTTTTTATTGAAGCCAAATACAATATTTTTAGAATTTAAATACCATTCTTTTGCTTTTTGCACTTCTTCTATATCTTCAAATGTGAAACAGTTATCATATTTTGCTATTAATAAATCATTAAGATTATTTGCAAGTTCTAAATCGTAGAATGTAAATTTTGTAACCCATCTTTTTGAATTTTTAAGATAACTGCCTAAGCCATGTATTAAACCATTCCATTTATAGATAGAAAGGTCTAAAGCCTTTTTATACCCTTCTTTTTCTAAATGATTTAAAACCTCTTTTGCCATTTCTTTATAAATTAGATTGAGTTTTCGGCTTCCATAACATCCAAATACTTTTGCAGGGATAGAAAGCCATATACTTCTATTTGTTAAAAAATAATCAAAGAAGTTATAAGGAATGTTGTATTTATTATGTATATATTTAGAGGCTTCAATAATAATATCCCGATTTATATTAAAATCAGGATTGTCACATTCGATATAAAAATTCCCAAACATAGCGTCTTCTTCTGACGGCTTATTCGTTTCAAAAACGAACATACTTCTCCAAAATTCTTTGAACTTATTTTCTTCTTTGAATGGGAGTTGAATTACATTTGAAGAGTAATCGTAAAACCCCCTATTAGCACAATCATTTACAGCATATTCCATATATTTATATCTTGCCATAGAATTTATCCCCTCCAATCTTTCATATGTGGAAACGCCGTCTTTAAAAGTCGAATATATCCAAGTATATCTCGATTCTTTAAACTATTCAAATGCAAAAAAATAACTTTCTCTTAAATTATTTAGAGAAAGTTACTCTTAAATGTGTATTATATTTATATTTAACTTTTTAATCTCATTATTCCTTCAATTTTTAAAGGATTTTTATGAGACTGTGAAGGGGTTAAATTTATAATATAAGTTATGCTTATAACTTTATTGTTATCTATTAAAAAACTTAAAGTAATATTTTCAATAGGATATTTTTGGTTGAATTCTAAAAATTTTGAATAATAGAGTTGGTTCTTTTCTTCTCTATAAGTTCTTGATATCTTATACTTATTTTCAATAATTTCTTGGATTAATGGGTCATTGGCTATGGAGGTTAAAAAGCCACTCGTAAATTCTGTAAAACTTTCTTTATCCAATTTTATTTCTATTCTGTTTTCATCTTTTTGTGAAAATTCAAATTCTTTTTTGATATTATCAAATATCAAAAAAATTAATCTTTCATAAATATTCTTTTCATAGTCTATTTTATCAATAGTAAATTTTTTATCCTTTATTGTATAGGTTTTATTATCTATGATTAATTCTTTGTTTTCGTATTTTATATATTTTTTATAATTATCATTTTTAAATAAAAAATCATATTTAATATTTTCGTTCAAAGTTTTATTAAAGAGTAATTCATGTTCCTCTTTTTTATCTTGATATATTGAATTACCTTTTGCAACGATTTCTACATTAGAAGAAAGGGTATTATTTAGAGCATTTAACACTATAACTTTTTTAGGAAGAATATTTTTATAATTTAATAAACCAATGAATATTCCTATTAAAATAAATATTAATACAACCAATAGAATATTCTGTTTTTTCATTTTTAATAGCCTCCTAAATTATCGACCAATACGAAAAGAATACTTATTGCATTGTCTAAATCTTCAAATGTATTTATTTTTTCCAATGTCATAAATATCCCTGATTTATTAATCATAATCATATCTAAAGTGTTAAATGTATATTCCATTTCTATCAATCTTTTTTGGACAAATGCATCTATGCAATCTTTAAATATTTTTTGATTATCAGGAGTGACAATATTTATATCATACAGTAAATGAAATTTATCTTGTAATGGTAAATCAGGAGGATAATTTTTTAAAGTATCTCCTTTTTTAGTTATAGTAATCGTATGTTTAACTTCATTTGTATATAAGCATACCAAAAGGAAAGAATGATTGAAAAAAAGTGATTTATGGAATATTCCTATTAAAGAACCTTTATACCTAATGTATGATTTTAAATCTTTTAAATTTATATCCAAATTATTAGGAATGATAGTTCTATCTAAAGTTTTTTCAAAAGAATTATATACAGGGTCTATTAGTCTATCTTTACTACTTTTAGGTATAGTCATAAACCATTTTTTTGATACTTGATGTATTATTTCTTTAGGGTCTTCATCTTTATTTTGAACCTCTTGTTTTTTTATGTTTTCATCTTTTTTATTTAAAGTGTTTTCATCTCTACGCTTTTTATGCTTCCTTCGTTTGAATCTTGGCATAAAACATCCCTCCTTTGCAATAAAATCCATGATTATATGATAACAAATATCCTACAAATATTCAAGAAAACGATAAAACAAGTTATTTAGCGTATAAATATATTAAAAATAGGGGATAATTTTTTACAAATCTTTATTATATAGTTGAAATTCATAGATAAAAAGTGTATTATTATAGTAACTAGACACAACAGACAAAGGAGGGATGAGTAATGACTTTGGACATGAAAAAGAACCTTTTGGATTTGGAACAAAGTGTGATGAATAGCAACTTAAATGAAGATATATATAAAAGCAATGACTTTTATGTAGTTAGATTGGCTTTTTCATTGCTCGAAAGCATGGAAGTTATCGTTAAGGAGGCAGAGAGTGAAAACAGCGGTTTGCACATTAATGATAAGGCATCATGGATGAAATTTTTAAGCCTTTATTACAATCGTTTGAATATTAGCAGAAATCTGTTTTACTCTGTAATTAAAGGAGAAAAGATTTCTGATAGCGATAGAGATGAATTAATTACCTCTATTGAGTGGGTTTTTGATGTTTTAGAAAATGTCTTTGTAGAAAGAAAGAACGAACCCGTTTATTTTATCAACATTATTTTGGCGGGTAAGTTTTATAACTATTTGTTCTACAAATTAACTGCAATAGAGGTTGCTTACAAGAAGAAGTTAAACTTGACTTCTGAATACATTGAGGGTCGTAGAAATTTATCTATGATTATCAATGAGTGGGATTTTATAGATGAAATTGAAAAACAGATCAAGGTGGATAGTAGTAATAACATTCCTGAAAAAGAACAGAGTATTCTTTTTGGAATGTGGGATAGAACTCTTGATTTCATCGCAAAAGAAATCCCAAAGGAAAGAAAAGTTTTAGAGAAAATCTCTGCAAAATAATTTAACCCTGCTACTGAAATTTAGTAGCAGGGTTAAATTTTATTGAAGTTTTATTCCTGTTTCTTCTTCAAATCTATTTTTGGATAGAAGCCAAAAATCTTTATTCTTTTCAAAGGCCAAAAACCTTCTATTTAGTTCATAAGCGACAATTGCTGTAGTTCCACTTCCTGAAAAGGGGTCTAATACAATATCTTCTTGATAAGAGAAGAGTTTTAGACACCTATAAGGTAATTCTTTTGGGAATGGAGCAGGATGCCCTATTTTTTTAGCACTTTCAGGAGCAAATGTCCATACTCCAAGAGTATATTCTATAAATTCATCTCTTGTAATGTCTATTTTTGATTTGTCGCCTTTCTTTTTTCTATCTCCTTTTGAGAAAATCATAATTACTTCATATGGATTAATTATGTTCGGGCAAGAAGGGCTTAACCAAGAGCCCCAAGCACATCTATTGGTTACTTGTGTCTTATTCCATACAGCCATACTATTTGTTATAAAACCAGTTTCATAACAAATATCTATGTAATCTTTAAAAACATATCTCTTTCCGTTTTTGTTGCTTTCCATCGGAACATTAATACAAATTCTTCCCCCATTTTTAAGAACTCTAAAAGATTCTTTTATCCATGCTTTAGTGAAATCAAAATATTCTTCAAAAGCCATTCCATCATCGTATTCTTCGCCGTAATCCTTGCCGACATTATATGGAGGACTTGTGATAATTATATCTATGAAATCATTAGGAACTAATTTAAATAGTTCCAATGAATCCCCAAGTAATATTTGATTTAAATTTTCCAAAATACATTCCCCCTTTATAGAACATATATAAAAATAAAGGATATTCTCTATCATAAAATAGAGAATATATTTATATGAAGATTTGAGAAGCCCATACTATAAAGTGAGCCACAGGAATGAAGATTAGTTGTGCAATAACAGTTCCCGCTAATCTTCCCATTGATAAAAAGAAGATTGCGTTTTTAATATCTTGAATTGGTCTTTTGCCTTTAATCGCTTCATCGCTTATAACTCCTAAAACAGGGTCTACAAGTATATACAGTGATATTGTAGCAAAACCATTAATAACACTTGACATTTGACTTGCTACCAATCGGTTTTCAGGAGTTAAAGAACCTGCATATAATGCAGACAAAAATCCAACTGTATATATGGAATAGATTATAGGGCTAATAATAAGAAACCCTTTAGGAATATTTTTTACGCAGATATTCTTAAGAGAATTCTTTGATGGTAGTCTGAACATTTTAATCATTTTTACAATATTTTTTGGTTTCATTTCTTTATAGAATATCATTGGAATGGATTTATGCTGCTCTAATTTATTTATAGCATGTATCAACAAATCTGACATATATGGAATAAGCAAAATAGCAATTGCTGTTCCAAAAGTAGCCCCCAAAAATATAAATCTGAAATTCATCGTTAAACCATCTATATTGTTTGTTTTGATTGCTTCTTCAACAATACTCCCTATTAAGGGTGAAAGAATCATGTTTGAAGTTCGTGAAATCAAAGTTAGTATATTGAACAAGGCAGAGGAAGAAGATATACTTTTAGACCTTACTCCTGCTAACCTTGCACCATAAGCAAAAGTACCGATGGCATTAATGATAGCCAATAAAAAGAATACAAGCAAGATTTTGATTTCGATTTTTAACACCCTCTTTCTTTAACATATTTTAATTTCTATAGATTCACCTACTTTAATCTTATCGTAATAGGCTTTATCTATAGGAACTTTGATTTCAGGAACATATCCATTTGGGCTTTTGATAAAAACATAAGCGTTATCATCATTTTGAGGATTTTGTTTGTTTGAAACATAACCTGCTATTTTGCACTCAAGTTTTTCATCCTTTGTATTAAGTAGTTCTTTTTTGCTTTCATAAGCAACAATAAACGGAGTTTGATTATTGCTTTGACCTGCGGGATTATCTTTAATTATAGCAATAAGTTCTTTGTCTGTTAAATCAATAGACGGAGATTTTCCCAATATATTGATGCCTAAATCATTAGCATCTACAATAACTGTTTTAAACCCAAAGGTTTCTTCTATCTCTTTGCAAACCAAATTGGGGTTTTCAGGATTTAAAATTCCCATTTCTGCATATTCGGGAAATGCTTCTCCATAAAAACCATCGATTCCGTTGATTTCATGCCCTGCTACAATATAAAAGACCCCCCGAATACCAAAAGGTTTTGTAATTGCAGAACAAAACGCAGCAAAAAGAATACGCAATAAACCTGCGTTTTCGATTGCAACTTGCATTTTATAAGGATTTCCTACAGAATAACCTGCCTTGGTTTTCATGACGAACTTGGATAGAGTTTTTGCCCAAAAACCGAGTTTTAAATCCTTTTTGTATATTACTCTGTTTTGACACAGGGCAATTATTTTTTCACTAATAAATAGGATTGCGTCATCTTTCCAAGCAGGTGCAACATATTTCTTCACCAACTCTAAATAAGACTCTTTTGGTTTTATAAAATGCGTTTTTATTGCATTTCTGATATACGTTTTCCCATTTGCCTCAATGCACATCTCCTTATTAGGATTGACATTTATGTATGGCATAAAAATCCCCCTTACTGCATAATTTTAGTATGTTTCTATAAATATTTTAAGAAATATAAAACTATATGTAAACATACTTCATAAGATATTATAACATCTTGTGAATTAGAGCACAAGAAAAAAAAGACAGTGAAAAATCACTGTCTTTCAATTATTCATATGGTATGGGGAGAGGGACTCGAACCCCCAACGACTTGGATGTAAGCCAAGAATTCTACCTTTGAATTATCCCCATATGGGGTGAACAACGGGAATCGAACCCGTATTAGCAGAGCCACAATCTGCCGTGTTGACCATTACACTATGTTCACCATATTTGGCTGGTAGGGTGGGACTCGAACCCACAGTCTCTCGGTTAACAGCCGAGTGCTCTACCCGTTGGGCTACCTACCAATGTGATAAAATGTATTATATGTATATTAAATATAAAGGGTATAATGGTAGGCAGAGGTGGACTTGAACCACCAACCACAGGTTTATCAGACCTGTATTCTAACCAGTTGAACTATCTGCCCACGATTGGTGGGGGATAAAGGAATCGAACCTTTTCCGAGAGTTTGTAAGACTCCCATTCTCCCGTTAAAATAATCCCCCATATAATGGTGGAGTCGTGGGGATTTGAACCCCGACCTCCTGATTGCAAATCAGGCGTGCTCCCAATTACACCACCGCCCCATGGTTATGGTGGAAGCAGGAAGACTCGAACTTCCGATCTCTCGGTTATCAGCCGAGTGCATTAACCATCTATGCTATGCTTCCATGGCTGACAGGATGGGACTCGAACCCACAACCCCTCGGTTAACAGCCGAGTGCTCTACCTGTTGAGCCACCTGTCAATGTTATGGCCTCCCCGTTAGGAATCGAACCTAAACCAATGGTTTAGAAGACCATTGCCCTATCCATTAGGCTACGGGGAGAAATTAAATAAGGAGTAGGTGCTAAGCAACCTACCCCTTTAAAAAAGAGATAAACTCTTCAATTAACAAGGACAAACCAAAGGAATTTTGCTTTTACACCTGTAGAATAATCTATTAAATTGAGGCATGATGATATGAGCCACTGCGACATGAATATTATTCACGATGGCTTTAATGTTTCTTCTATTTACTTTTACAATAGACATAAACATTTTCATATCTCATAACCTCCTTTTCACATATCAAAATCTTATCATAACCAATTATACAACCTTAAATTTTATTTGTCAAGTCTATTTTGCAAATTTATTTAAAGATTCTTGATAAAGTAGACTTTTTGCAGAGACAGCAGAAACTAAACTCTCAACATAATCCTCTCCGACAGCCCAAACCCAAGAAGAGTTTGCATTTGGGTCATCAGTTTTATTCATTGATTTGAATAAACTATTTTGAATTTCTTTTACAATGGAGGGATTATATTTTTTAGCCATCTCCAAGAAAAATCCTGTATTGCATAACTCCACATAAGAAGAAGACACAGGAGTTCCACTCATATTATATTGCCCCCAGAAGTAATAGTTTTTATGCAATTGGGAAGCAATATTGAACATTTCTTTTGCTCTTGGAGAATTTGCTTTCTGTAATCCTATTGCTATATAGAAGAATTGGTCAGTGGTTATAGGTTCATCTCTTCCCCAACGACCTGTTGCAGGGTCAAAATTAGAGCCATGGAATGTTCCACTCTCATAAAGCACATATCCATAAGGTAAACCTGCAACGCTTGTAGCAGAAAAGTCATCAAAAGCCTTTTCTACAAAATTAAAATACTTTTCTTTTAGTGTTAAATATCTGCTGTCCTCAAAATAATCATAGGCAATTTCAGCAGCAGGGTGAAGCATATATCCTAAATCCAAGGGGAATTGTGTCCATGACATGCCAGGATTCAAACCGAAATTAGGTAAAGCCCCTGCAATTACATTGTGATCGGGAGAAGTTTCTATAATTTCTTGGAAGTCAATTAAAGTGTCAAGTAGTTTTTTACCTTCATAAGCATAACTTTCTTCCTTTGAAAGTCTGCTTAATTCTATTAAGAATTTTGCAGTAAGAGCCATATCTTTGGTATAAGATTCGTCAGCCATATTAACCCATGAACCACTATTATATCTTTTTTCTGCAACTATATAGTGGAAGGTTCTTCCCCAAAAGTTAACAGAATAAATATTGGATGCCAAATAATCTCCAACAGTTTTTGCCCTTTGTAAAAAGATAGGGTCTTTGGTTACTTTATAAGCCTCTAAAAGAGCATCTCCCGTCATTGCAACAGATAAAGTCAACATTCTTGGTCTGTCGTTATAATCAACAAATCTTTGTGTATTCATATCATAGTTAAGAAATACGCCACCCTTTGGAGGATTCATTCCCTGATAAGCAGGGTCGGTTGGGTCAGTTACTATCATCTTTGTTTCCTTTAACCATTTTAAAAATGAAGCGTCCGTATTATAATTAACAACGACAGTTCCAAATGGGTCTACATAAAAAGTTTCGTCTACTTCCATTTCTGGTATTCTTCTGATGAAATCTGTATGAAGTTCATTCCATATAATAGGTTCATTTGTGTAAACAGGTGTATAATGAGTAGGATACTTATTGTTCTTGGAATGATACATGTCCACTGCAGTTTGAACATTTCTTATATCTGCAATCCTACGAGTATCTTTCGCTTTATCAGAAAAATTAGTTATGTTCGGTAATATAATAGAGGCAAGAATACCAATGATAAGAATAATAATTATCAACTCTATTAGGTTAAAATTTCTGTTCTTAAACATCAGATTCACCTCCTACAGACAAACAACATATATATAATTATTAATAATATTATAAAATCCTTTTATTTGCTTTAGTAAATTATACGAAAAAATAAAAAAGACCTCAAGTTTATTGAGGTCTTTTTGCATATTAAGTATATATTAAGATAAATGTTTATCCCATTTTTGGGCAACTTTTTCTGACAATTCAGAGCGTTCTCCTTTAAGAAGAGTTACATGTGCCGCAAGATGGTCATTTTTCATTAGTTCAACAGCGTGTGTTAAGCCGTTGTTAGTAGCGTCCAAGAGGTGGTGGTCAATTTGAGATATATCTCCCAATAAGATAATTATAGAATCGTCTCCTATACGGGTTAATGCCGTTTTCATAGCCCTTAAAGTAGAGTTTTGTGCTTCATCTATAATTAAAATCTTTCTATGAATTGTTTTCCCTCTCATGTAGGTCATAGATTCTGTTTTAATATTATACATATCAAAAGAATAATTATCTTTTGGGACTTTATTTAAGTATTTTCTACTTGTAATAAACTCCATATTACCTTGGAAGCCTCTTAAATAAGGGTCCATTTTTTCTTGTTCTCCACCTGGTAGAAAGCCCATATCATATTCCATAGGAACGGGTGGCCTTGTAATAATAATTTCGTCATACCATTTCAAATCATTGACCATTATAATACTTGCTAACAGGGCTAATAGGGTTTTACCTGAACCTGCTAAACCTATGATGGATTTTAAAGGAACTTCCTTGTCGAAAAGCATATCTATTACTAATTTTTGTTGTAAATTTGTAGGATAAATGTTATATGGTTTTAAATATTGACGATAACTTTTTATATTTACTAAAACATTTTTTGAAGCATCATATTTTAGAAGTGCGGCTTCGTCTACCATATTGCTTATTCTTTCCATATCTTCGTTTGTATTATTCCAATCACTTTCATCTACAAGGACAATATATTCATTTGGTTTTAAATCTAAACTTCTCCATTTCCAATTTAAATGAGTGGGATTAAATTCAAAATCTTCTTGTTTTTGCATTCCTCTCTGTCCGTAATAACACGCCAATACATCAGAAGGAACGGGAACTACTCTCCATCCATTATATAAATCGCTTAAATGAGTAATTTGTTCACTTGTATAACTTTCTGCGGGGAGATTAAAATATCTTGCCCTAATTCTTAAGTTATTATCTCTTGACACTAATATAACGGGCTTCAATTCATTTAATTTTTTCATAATGAATTCTTTTTCAAGGTCGTCAGTTGTTTCTTCCAATTCTTTTTCTAACTTTGTTTTTTCTTCCATATATTTTCTATGTAAACCAATAGCAACTGCTAAAATTCTATCATCGTTATCAATTTCAAAAAAAACAGATTCAATTTCTTTTAAGATATTATGGAAGTTGGTTTCTATTCGCAGAGTTCCTCCACCTTCCAAAGGAATTCCTTTAAATAAATCCTGTGATTCTGATAACTCTCCTAATTTTTTGTTAAACAATCTTGCGTTTTTGCCTACTTCATCTATTCGTTTTTTCATTTTATCTAATTCTTTAATTGTAATAGTAGAAAATACGATATCGTTATCCTCAAATTTAGATAAACAATCAGGATCAAGTAAAGGAATATTCGTATCTAATACATAAACTTTTTTCAAATTATCCTCCCCCTTTTCAAATAAGATAAGAAACACCTTTTTTGGGTATAAAGAAATTAATGAAAAAGTTGATTTTGAGACATTTGAGATTTTTTATCGTAATAACATGTTAAGTGTTTCTGTAATTTGATCATATCATAAAACAATCAAAACAGCAATTTAATAACTGTTATAGAGTATTTTATTCTTTTTTTAATGATATCCTTTTTATATAAAGACACTTATCGAGATTGTTAATAATTTATTTAATATTTCATTGATGAATAAAGGATGTAAACACTTTTTCTATAAAATAAGTGGAAAGACTTTGTAAAGTTTTTAAAGAGGGGGGTGTATTTATAGGTGAATAAAAAGATTTTAACAGTATTTTTGCTTTTTATTTTTTTAGTTCTTGCGTGTCTTCTTGGAGGACAAATTTATTTTTCTTCAAAAATAATGCCCCATACATATATAGAAGATGAAGAAATATCTTTTGTGAAGATAGAAGAACTAAATACAATCATTAAAAATAAGATTAATAAACTGAACAATCAAAAAATAAAAATGAAGTTTCAGGACGAGATAAAGGAATTTTCTTTTAATGAAATGGGTATTTCTTTTAAAGAAGGAAATATACAAGAAGAAATTAAAAATGTGCAGAAAAATTTCATTTCTAATATCCCTTCTTTATTGAAAAAAGAAAAGAGAAATTATTCTTTAACAGTAGAACTTGATGAAGCAAAATTTCATAGTTTTATAGAAAATAATATTGAAATTATTATTAAAGAGAGTAAAGATGTTACATTGGAATTTAAAAACAATAAAGTAAAAATTATTGGAGGAGAAGAAGGTGAAAAAATAAATGTTGAAAGGCTCAAAGAAAAATTAATAGAAGTGGCAAACCAAAGAGACAATGAAATAGAGATTCCGACTATAACAATATCTCCTAAATTATCAGAAGAATATTTTGAAGAAATGGTGGAGAAATATTATTCAAAACCTATTAAAAAGGCTTCTAATGCCAAATTCACAAGAAAGAATAAGCAATTTCAAGTTATTGAGGAAGTTCGTGGTGTTGAATTAGATAAAGACAAATTATATAAAGATTTACAAAAAGCAATTGGTGAGGGTAAAAAAGAAATAGATATACCTGTTAAAGAAATAATCCCAGAAATAACAAAAAAGGATATGGAGAAAATCGTAAATGAGATAAATAATGTAATAGGGTCATATACTACTCATTTCAATAGTAGTCAAGTAGATAGAAGCCACAATATAAGATTGGCAGCACAATCTATTGATGGAACTATTTTAGCCCCAGGAGAGATTTTTGATTATAATAGAACAACAGGAAGGAGAACAAAAGAAAATGGTTATAGAGAGGCTACAGTGATTTCTAATGGTGAATTTGTAACAGGGGTTGGAGGAGGAGTATGTCAAGGTTCAAGCACTTTATATAATGCAGCACTGTTAGCAAATTTAGAGATTGTAGAAAGACATCCTCATGGTTTAGCAGTATCCTACATCCCTTTAAGCAGAGATGCAGCCGTTTCTTGGGGTTATCAAAATTTACGCTTTAAAAATACTACAAATAATTATATCTATATAGAAGCAATTGCAGGTAAAGATTATGTTACTTTTAATATATATGGAGAGAAAAAAGATGTTGAAGTTGTTATTGAATCTGAAAGATTGGAAACTATTTCACCTTCTGTTGTGAAAGTAAAAGATAATACACTTCCTGTAGGTGAAGAAAAAGTTGTGAAACAAGGTCAAAATGGTTATAGATCACAAGCATGGAAAATAGTTAAGAAAGATGGAAAGGTTATATCAAGAGAAAGGTTATCAAAGGATTATTATAAGCCTTCAAATAAAGTTGTAAATGTAGGAACGAAAGTTATTGAGAACAATGGTCAACTACCCAACGGCTAAAGCCGTGGGCTTGAAACCCCATGTTGACCAGACCAAGGCTTGAAACAGAGCCTACGTTATAGATGTGAATAAATTTAAAAGGATACAAAAAATCCTCTCATTTGTATTTTACAAGTGAGAGGATTTTTATGTTTTCCGACTATTCATTTTCACCAAGAAAGAGTTTAATGGCTTTAATATTATAGCCTTCCTCTTTCCACTGACAGATTTTTTCAATCCTTTCTAAATCTTCACGCATAAATACTCTTTGATTTCCTTTTAGTCTTTGAGGTTTAATTATCCCGTATTTTTCCCAATTCCTCAAAGTTTGAGGATGTATATTTGCTTCTTGTGCTATTTCATTAATTGTATATACTTTATCTTTATCTTCAAAAATCACTTTCATAAGATGAACCCCCTTGTTAATTTTAACGACCTATTAATCCTTGAGGATTATACAGTTTAATGTAGTATCGTTAGAGAAGACTGTTTTAAGAACATCAGTCACATGTTTAAAGTTTTGTTCACGTTGCAGTTGTTTTAACTGATAACTATGTTGAGGAAGGAAACCAATAGTGATCGTGTTGTCTTTATATCCAATAGGTTTAGCGTTTACCACCAAAGAATAGACCATCACATTGTTCTGTCTTATCGTTTTGAGTGCATTAGTCCATTTCTCTTGCAGTGGATTTTCTTCTAAACCTTGATTATTCTCGTTGTTATTTGGAGTATTATCCTTCTCCCAATAGAAGCGATTATTGTTTTCGCTTGTATCACTGCTTTTAATTTCTCTTTCCATTGAGAGTTGTACTTCTACCTTTTCGCTTTTGTTTTCCTCCTGTTTTTTGGTATCTTTTTGAGGAGGAATAATTTGATAGCCCAAGTTTGTTAATTGCTCTATCAGAAATTTTAAACTGTTAGGAAAAAGTTTAAGATTCCTTTTTGCCAATTCTGCTTTAAAATCAGGATTGTCTTTATGTTTCTCTATAAAATCAACTGCTTTTTTAATCGCATCAGGAGTCAATTTGTTCATTATTTCACCCACCATCCTTTTTTATATAAAAACACTGCATGTTCTGTCTTTGGTTGAGTCTCCCCCACCTAATTTTATTAATTTAAGTGGGGGAAACTTTTATCTGTTCATTGTAATTGTATCATGTTTATAATGGACTTGTCAAGGAGTGTATAAGTTATTATATAACTCGTTATAAAGTGACTTATGCACTTTCAACTAAAACAGGGAATTGTGGTTTTATAATTGTATTTATTGTTGTAATAGTAGAATTTTCTATCCACTCCTTAAAAGCATTTGTGCGTTCTTTTTCAAGAACTATTTCCTTATAAATATTTGAAGAGAGCAAATCTATTTTTTCATTCTGTATAGGTGTGGAGATAAATAAAGTTTCTCCACTTTCTTTGAGATTTAATAGTTTTAGTTCTTCAAATATAGATAAGGCAGTTTTAATTAAATCTGTGGAACGTTTGATTTTTATGTTTCGTTCTATTTCTGATAAAGATGTTTCAGCAACTTTTGTTCCCTTATTCGTTAAACGTAAAAGGTACATATAGATTTGAGATAGGAACTCTCTATCTATATATTCTTCTTGTGTTACTTTAATATTTGTGTCGAATATTAAATGAATATTAAGGCTGTATTGTACGAAAGAAATAAAATCATAGAAGGTTGCAGGAGTATTATAAAATACGATATTATCGCAATCTTCAATATCTATTGCTGTGTTTGTAATTAATATTGTTATTTTTTTGTCTTTGAATGCTTTGAGGACAAAATCTTGTTCGTTAATATCCATGGTGTCAGTGATAATTCCGACCTTATTGAGAACAGAAGGGTATTTTTTCTTAATGATTTCAAATAAAACCATAGTATTCTCTTGTTTATTTGAATAAACAAGGATAGTTCCATTGGTATGGAAAAGGTTAATAATATATTCTTCTTTATTAGTAGTGTTTCGATTGTCATAAAAGATTTTATGAACAGGTTGTGTATCTACAAAGATTTTGTCAACAGTAGTAGTTGCTTCGATAGATTCTATGTTTTCATCACTGCAATTATTGGTGGCAATTAGTACGGTTGCTTTTTTAAATTCTTCCCAAATAGGGGATAGTTCTTTCAGTAAATTTTCGTCATGTTTAAAGTTCTTTTCATGCTCTGTAATATAACTTACAAAACCAATGAACTCTTTACACTTAAAGAATTGCTCTTTATAAATATTAAGAAAATTTACTGTGGTCAGAATAATATCTGATTTCTTTTGTAGCATAGATTGCCATAACTTATTTTCGTTGGCAATGAGTTCTTCATTTGTTGCTTTAAGACATTTAACACCTACTTTTGCGGCTTCTCTCTTCCAAACTTTGTTTTCTTCTTCTAATATAGTTTGAGTTGGGAAGATAATAATTGACTGCTTTTTATTTTTAATTGCTTCGTAAAAAGATTTTAGGAGAATTGCTTTTCTTCTTTCTCCAATATTATTAGAAACAAAAAGGCAATTAAAATTATTAGCGTAAATTGCAACTTTTAAAGCCAAATTCTTATCATTAACGCCTATTGCTCCCATAAGTGTTTTAAATGCTTTTTGCTCTGTTTCTGTTGAAATTCTCTCTCTTAAATCATTGTTAATTTTATTTGCGAGTTCAGAAGCAAAAGGCTTTTTACGAGGATTATTGTTTTCCTCAATATATTTTGTAGCCTTGTTAAATATATCGTCTAATTGGCAAAGCAAATCGTCCTTCTTATCTTCTGTGATAAGAAGGTCTTTTATTTCAATCTGTAATGTCTTTTTACCTTGCCATTCATTAACTTCTAAAGCACAGGCCACATTTACAATGTTCATATCTTTTTGCAGTTCTTCTTCTAAAGATCCCAAATTAAAAGCAATACCGTCTATTAAATATCCTTCTTCTTGAAGTTTAAGTTTAAGATGTTTTTTGTCGCTTCCAACGGCTCTGCACTCAACTACATGTGCTTTTTCAATAGTGAATACAGGAGAAGGATTTGACTGACCAAAAGGTTTCAGAAGTTCGAGTTGTTCAATTAAAGAGAAAGTAATATCTTTAATCCCAATATTGTAATCGCATTTTATTTTAGGAATAAAGTCTTCCTCTGTTAAGATATTAGATGCAATTTCATTAAGTCTTGCTCTAAACTCGTTAATTTTGTCAAGACTAACTTTTAAACCTGCTGCCATGGAATGACCACCATAGGAAATTAACAGGTCTTTACATTGGTCTAATGCGTTCTTAATATCGAACCCTGGAATTGAACGTGCAGAACCACTTGCAATGTTTCCATCTTCTATATTGCAAAGGATAACAGGCTTATAATAGATTTCAAGGATTTTGGAAGCAACAATACCTTTAACCCCTGTGTGCCAATCTTTATGAGCAAGGACAATAACCTTATCTTTAAACTCTTCGGGTTTCGGTAAGGTATTTAATACATCTTCAATCATTTTGTTTTCAATATTTTGTCGTTCTTTATTCTCGGCATTAAGAGATTTTGCAATTTCCATAGCAAAATCATCATCGTCAGAAAGGAACATTTCTATTGCGTCTTTAACATGGCTTAATCTACCTAAAGCATTAATTCTTGGGGCGAGATAAAAGCCAACATGACCTGCTGTTATTTCTTTCTGTTCTATTCCTGCAACTTTAATTAACTGTTTAAAGCCTCTTCTGACATTGTTATGGTCATTGAGAAGTTTTAACCCTTCTTTAACGATAAATCTATTTTCATCTTTTAAAGGAACAATGTCAGCAATAGAACCAAACGCAACAATATCAAAAAATTCTCTTAAATCGTTAGAGAAGTTTTTATTCTTAATTTTGGACTGTAAAGCCACAGCAAATTTATAAGCAACGCCAACTCCTGCTAATTCTCTAAAAGGATAAGTGCTATCATGTCTTTTAGGGTCAATAACAGCAAAAGCATTAGGCAAGGTTTCAGCAGGTTCGTGATGGTCTGTAATAATCATTTCAAGACCTATTTCGTTGGCATAATTTACACAATCAATCGCAGAAATACCACAGTCAACTGTGATAACCAATTCTCCACCGTTATCTTTTATATGCTTTAAGGCTTCTTTATTAAGCCCATAACCTTCAAAACGAGAAGGGATATAGTAGTCTATATTTTTATATCCAATCTCTCTGAAAAACAGCATTAAAAGAACTGTAGAAGTAACTCCGTCCACATCGTAATCTCCATAAATGAAGATTTTCTTATTGAGTTTTATATCCTCAATAATTTTATTTATGGCCTTTTCCATATCATTGAGAAGAAAAGGACTATATAAATCACTATAAGTAGGAAACAAGTATTTCTTTGCGTCTTCAACAGTTGTAATTCCTCTGTTGATAACTATTTGTGCAAGAATAGGACTAATATCTAAAGACTTGGAGATAAGTTCTACCAAGTCAAAATTAAGTTCTGATTTTACCCAAATCTTTTTCATAAAATATCAACTCCTTATTTTATTAAGCCAAATTCAAAAGTGTTTTTTAAATTTTCATTGTCTACAATCGTAAAAACCAAATTTTCATTATCTATAAAAACCTTCTCAATTCCTGAAATTACTTGAATTTCATTGGTAGAAGAAGCAATCATAAGTTGATAAATTCTTTTGTTATATGTAAGTTTTCCATAGACAGCCTTTTTAAGATTAAATCTATATTCTTTTATAATAGGCTTTTCCAAGAATGACGAAAAGAAAAATTCTTTTAAAAAGACTTCTTTATTTATAAATTTATTTAAATAGTCCTCTATAACAGATTGACTAATTTCATTTCTATTATCTCCATTCTCTACCAAAATATACTCCCCCTTTACTATTCTTTTATAAATATATTATAACATGATTTTATAATAAGTTGCAATATCATTTTATAAGTCGTTATAAAGTAACTTTCATAAGTTTGAATTAATTAAGAAGTTATTGTATAATGAAAATGATAGGTTTTTAAAGAAAAGGAGGGATATAATGAAGGTTTTTATGGTTAATATCGGTTATGGCAATGTATTGCCCGTAGATAAGATTGTAGCGATTTTAAATATAAATTCTGCACCTATCAGGAAATTGGTTCAGGATGCGAAAGAAAAGGATATGTTAATAAATGCTTCGCAAGGAAGAAAAACAAGATCGGTTATTGTAATGGAAAGTGGTCATATCGTGTTATCAAGTGTTCAAACTGAAACACTTGTAAGCAGAATGAGTATTAAAGAAGATATGGCGTATAAAAAAGAAGAATAAAAAAGAGGGCTAAATATAGCCCTTTTTTATAAAATTTTAGCCGAAAACCACGACGGCTTCAGCCTCGTGGATGAAGGCTTATCCTTGCATTAATGGCTTTCCGTCAATTGAAATTACATAAACCAAAAATATCAACTCCTTGAAAATACTCTACATTACTGTA
>ENA-OWPA01000376-OWPA01000376.1-bioreactor-metagenome-genome-assembly--contig:-NODE-376-length-64847-cov-4.579342_pt1 | contig 64847 bp, 54 predicted proteins | sample MGYA00238139_ERZ651803 | MGnify/ENA primary metagenome ERZ651803 (study PRJEB26909, sample SAMN07631231) | bioreactor metagenome | isolation source: Switchgrass digestor | place: USA: Dartmouth...
AAAACCAACGTAAGGGAAACAATAAGTGATTTGCAACTGGATGAATATGTAAGCGTTATAGATGAAACCGAAGAAGTGACGCTGAGATTCAACTCTCTCGTTCTATTTGATTCGGGAAGCGCAGAAATAAAAGACTCCGGTAAAGAAGTGCTCAAAAAACTTGGTGATTTTCTGGCAAGACTGGATAGCGAGATATTGATACAAGGTCATACGGATAATCTTCCCATCAATACTCCCATGTTTCCATCCAACTGGGAATTGTCCACCAAAAGAGCCACTAATGTCGTAAAATTTCTGATAGACAATTGCGGAGAGGATCCGGCAAAGATAACGCCTACAGGGAATGCAGAATTCAGGCCTGTCGCACCCAATGATACCGAGGAGAACAGGCAGAAAAACCGGAGAATAGACATAGTAGTTAAAAAATAGAACAGACGGTTTATTTAAACCGTCTGTTTTGCTTTCGTGATTATATTTTTTTGTTTATTATTAACGATATGGGGAGAAAAAGTTGAAAAACCAATTGGCGCGGAAACTAAATATAAATCTGATTGACGGAAGTAAAAAAGGCCCGGAATTTGATGCTGCAATTTATAGCACATTAATTTTATGCAAAAAACTATGGCAATTTGATATAATATAAACTAAAATATTGTTTATTCGGTATGCGGCTGCAAAGATTGAGGAACGTATACACCAAGATTTTTGTCAGGTTTTCGCACAGGAGGATTTACATCACTATCATAAACAGAAAGAAGGAGATTATCATATGGCTGTTGAGGTAAGAACGAGGTTTGCGCCAAGCCCTACAGGCTACATGCATATTGGCAATTTGAGAACCGCTCTTTACGAGTATCTTATAGCGAAATCAAACAACGGAAAATTTATTCTCAGAATAGAGGACACGGATCAGGAAAGGTATGTTGAAGGTGCTGTCGATTTAATATACAGGACTCTTAAGCTGGTAGGAATACAGCATGACGAGGGTCCGGACGTTGGAGGAGAATACGGGCCCTATGTGCAAAGCCAGAGAAAAGATATATATATGCCCTATGCAAAACAGCTGGTGGAGCAGGGGGATGCATATTATTGCTTCTGCACAAAGGAGAGGCTGGCGAGGCTGAGAGAGGAACAAAGCGCGGCAGGGTTGACCCCGAGATATGACCGTCACTGCCTTAACCTGAGCAAGGAGGAAGTTGAGAGAAAACTTGCGGCCGGGGAGCCTTTTGTCATCCGCCAGAAAATGCCCCAAACCGGCACCACAACTTTTGAGGATGCGGTATTTGGAACCATAACCGTGGATAACAGTGAGCTGGAAGACCAGGTGCTGATTAAATCCGATGGCCTTCCGACTTATAATTTCGCCAATGTCATAGATGATCATCTTATGAAAATAACCCATGTTGTCAGAGGATCGGAGTATCTTTCTTCCACTCCGAAGTACAACCTGCTGTACAATGCTTTTGGCTGGGAAATACCGACTTATGTGCATCTTCCTCTTATAACAAAGACCGATGGGACAAAAATCAGCAAGAGGGCTGGGGATGCGTCTTTTGAAGATTTGCTGGAAATGGGCTATCTTGCTGAAGCTGTTGTCAACTATGTGGCTCTTTTAGGATGGAGCCCGGGAACCAACCAGGAAATATTTTCCCTGGCAGAGCTGGAGAAAGCATTCAGTATAGACGGTATCAGTAAATCTCCGGCAGCCTTTGATTTTGTGAAGCTTAACTGGTTTAATGGTGAGTACATAAGGAGGTTAAGCGTTGAAGAGTTTGATCAACTGGCAAAACCGTATTACGAGAAAGTTCTGGCCGGCAAAAACATAAATTTTATGAAACTGAGCAAACTGTTGCAGGTAAGGACCGATGTTCTGAATACGATACCGGACACCATAGACTTTATCGCAGCTCTTCCGGATTACAGCAAGGAACTGTATATCCACAAAAAATCCAAGACCAACCTGGAAAACTCCCTGGAGAGCCTTAAAGCAGCATTGCCTGTTCTGGAATCCATAGATGACTGGAATGAACAGGCAATAAATGACGAGCTGATGAATTTGATTGAAAGGATGGGTATAAAGAACAGTCAGATGTTGTGGCCAATAAGGATAGCCATTTCGGGTAAACTGGTAACCCCAGGGGGCGCAATAGAGATTGCCGACATTCTCGGCAAGGAAGAGACGATCAGGAGAATAAAGATCGGCATAGAGAAATTGTCCGAGTAAAATGTGGTGAAATTGATTATGCCTTAACACTACAGATGGGGAGGCATAAAAGTAGTGAACAGTACAGTCGGATGCAACAATCCGGAAAAGCGGGAGCTGAAGCCGAGAGTCTGCAGCACCCGCTTTTCCGGTTTTATTCAGCATGTAACTGATGAAGAACAGTTTCCTGAAAATTCCTGAACATATTTCTTGACAAGGATACGGATAGTATGTATAATAACTTTTGCAGGTTGAAAATGCGGGTTTAACTCAGCGGTAGAGTGTCACCTTGCCAAGGTGAAAGTCGCGAGTTCAAATCTCGTAACCCGCTCCAATTTTAGAAGCTAGAGGTGAAAATGAGAGGTTGGAGTTAAGATAATGCTTAAATCCAACTTTTCACATCTCACCTTCGGCTTCCGGAATGGCGCCATAGCCAAGTGGTAAGGCAGAGGTCTGCAAAACCTTTATTCTCCAGTTCAAATCTGGATGGCGCCTCCAGTAACCGTAGAATCGATGATTCTACGGTTTTTTATTTTTAGTTAAATTCTTTATTGAATCCTAGATTGTTCAAAACAGTTTAGCTTTAAAAAGAGAGGCATTGAAAGCTGCCTTTGCTGTTTTGAACTGTTCATTGACACCCCAATGTCCATATTTTAATATGTAAGTGAAGACTCTGACCGTGCTTGGCATACTCCTCTATAGCATCGCTTTGCCATCATGACCGAGAGGAGCTTTTTATCCCGGGAATTAAAATGTCGGAAAAAAGCATGCAAGGGATATGCACTCGATGCGTATAATGTAAAGAAATAATTGCAAAATGGAGAGCTGCTTATGATAAAGGGTAAAATGATAGGAAAAGGTATGACCGCAGAGGTATATGAGTGGGGACAGGATAAAGTATTAAAACTGTTTTTTGATAACGTCACCATGGAGCGGGTAGATTATGAAGCAAGCATTGGGAAAACCGTACATGAAGCGGGGGTGCCTTCTCCGGCAGTATTCGGAGTAATCGACGCCGAGGACCGTAGAGGTATCATATATGAACGTATTGAAGGCAAAACTATGTTTTTGCATATTCAGAAGGAACCCTGGATGGTATACCACTACGCTCAGCAGTTGGCAAGGCTGCAATATGAAGTGCACAAATGCAAATTAAAAAATCTTCCTGCCCAAAAAGACAAGTTTACAGACAGGATAAAGAGCTCATCGCAAATATTGGGTGACCGGTTGGGAAAAATCCTAGACTATATGGAAAGCCTTCCCGACGGCAACAGTGTGTGCCATGGAGATTTTCACTTTAACAATATAATGGTTTCCGAGAACAGGTTAGTGCCTATAGACTGGACAAACGCCTACTGTGGAAATCCACTGGGTGATGTGGCCAGGACCTGCCTTATAATGCGATCACCTTTAAAGTACCCGGAATTTCCCGATATCATGATGCCTATAATCCAATATACAAAATGGCTGATCTGCTGGACTTACCTGAATGAGTACATGAGACTTTCAAAGGCAGGATACAAGGATATATATGCATGGATTCTCCCTGTGGCTGCCGCCAGGCTGAGGGACAAGGTACCCGGCGAGGAAAAGTGGTTGATGAGCGTAATCGACAAGCACTTGAGGGAGTAATCTATGGGTTAAAGCAAACCATTCCTGCTGCGATGGAACTTCTCAAAAGAGGAGGGTTCAACGTATTTCTGGAGAAGCAGATGACCCTCCTTTATATCCATATATTTTGAAGCACTGCTCTTATTGGGCAGACTATCCTCCATCCACCACCAAAGATGTGCCGGTAATAAGCCTGGAGGCATCGCTTAGAAGGAAAGCGACCGCACAAGCGACATCTTCAGCATTTCCGATATCCATAATGTGGCTTTTTCTAAGCTCTGCTTCAAAATCCTCATTGTGGACCGGCTCTTTTAAATCTTCAAAAATCCGGGTTTCCATAGTACCCGGAGCAACAGAATTTATCCTTATCTTCTTTGGTGCAAGCTCCAAGGCCATAACCCGTATTGCGCTTTCAAGAGCCCCTTTGCTGGCGCAGTATGCCGTAAGGCCTCGGGCAACCACTTTTTTAGATATGGAGGAAATAGCGACGATACTTCCGCCGTTATCATTATACTCCTTTTTTGAGAACTGCTTAACCATCTCCACAAAAGAAAAAAAGTTGACCGACATTACGTTTTTTATATCGCTCATTTTCAGGTATTTCAAGGGTATTGAGATTGATGTCCCGGCTGAATGAACCAATCCATTAAGTTTTAACCCGTTCCGGCAGACTTTCTCCATTAAATGCTCGATTTCGTCCAGGTTATTAAGGTCCATCGGATAATAGGAGTGATTGCCGGGTTTAAGCTCATCGCAGGTTTTCTTCAGGCGTTCTTCATTTTGTGCTATCAATATAATATTAGCCCCAAGCTTGCTTAAGTATAGGGCGATTTCTTTTCCGATGCCGGAGGAAGCCCCGGTGACCATTATATTTTTTCCGTTCAGATTTATCGGGTTAATCATTTATGCTCAGCTCCTAGTAAAAAGTCGTTGGTACATATCATTGGAAGACATGCCGACTGCCCGGACTGAAACCTTCAGTTGTATAAAATGATCATTGTAGTGATACACTTTACATAATAAAATATGCAGTTTGTGGAAAATGTGTGAAACCTCCGTCGGAGAGCATGGGGAGTTAAATGGCCAACGTTTTGGAATAGCAATCCCCAGTCGGTATGCTTCTTGAAAAGCTTATGATATCGAGAAGTTCATGGCGGAGGTTTATACCGGAGGCAAAAAGGGTAAATTATTAGAGACATTTATTGTTGCGAAATCCATATGTGACAGATGATTATATATTGAAATAGTCATAATTACTGGCGTTTTGAAAAGGATAATAATATCAAAGGCCGGCAGAGGTTATAGGAAGGACGTGCTATAAAAGCCATGAAAGGGGGAGGGATATGGAAAAAACAATAGACCTGTCAAAGACAGTATATGAACTTTGCAAGGATAACCCTGAAATTATAGAAATAATGAAGGAGTTAGGCTTTGAAAGCATTGGAAATCCGGCAATGCTAAATACTGCAGGACGCTTCATGACTATCCCCAAAGGGGCGGAAATGAAAAACATAAGTCTTGATAAGATCAAAGAAGTACTAATAAGCAAAGGATACGAAGTGATCGGATAGGAGTGGTTATATGAGTGAAATGATAAACAACCGTGAATACAGGCAGAAGGTGTTGAAAGAGCTTATAATGGAGCTGCACCATGGAAAGACCGTCGATGAGGTGAAACCCAGGTTTGAAAAGCTTATACAGGGAATTTCAACCAAGGAAATATCTGAAATGGAGCAGTCCTTAATCATGGAAGGAATGCCGGTGGAAGAAATTCAAAGGCTTTGCGATGTGCATGCATCTGTGTTCAAAGGGTCCATAGAGGAAATCCACCGGCCTCAGAAGCCGGAGGATACACCGGGGCATCCTGTATACATTTTTAAGCTTGAAAACCGGAAGCTGGAAAAGCTGATAAATGAGAGGATAAAACCGCATATTGATAATTTTAAGGCATCCGACAGTCGGGAAAATGTCAATCAGCTGCTGGAGGATTTCAACGCTTTGTGGGAGGTGGATAAACACTATTCCAGAAAAGAAAACCTCCTGTTCCCTTTCATGGAGAAGTACGGCATCGTAGCTCCGCCTAAAGTCATGTGGGGTGTGGATGATGAAGTGAGGGATGAAATCAAGGAAGTCCTGGGGCTGCTTTCCGATTATCAGGGAGACAGGGATAAGCTGCTGGAAAAAGCAAACGGAGCGATAAACAAGGTTACAGAGATGATATTTAAGGAGGAAAATATCCTTTTCCCCATGGTTCTGGAGACTCTGGCCGAGGATGAATGGTTAAAGATCGCCGAAGAAAGCGGAGAAATCGGCTATTGCTTGATCGAAGCTCCAAAAGCAGCATGGAAGCCATCAAGGGTGAATGTGGAGGATAAGACAAAAGAACAAGTGAAAGAGGAGGGAGTAAAAAATTCTGGGGATGGCTACATACGGTTCGACACAGGTGTCCTTTCGCCCAAAGAAATAAACGCCATGCTCAATACCTTGCCTCTGGATATTACTTTTGTAGACAAGGATGGAATAGTTAAGTACTTTTCTCAGGGAAAAGAGAGGATATTTGCCAGAACCAAGGCTGTTATCGGAAGGCAGGTGCAAAATTGCCACCCGCCGGCCAGCGTGCATATTGTTGAGAAGATAGTGGAGGATCTTAAGGCCGGGAGAAAGGATCATGAAGACTTCTGGATCAAAATGGGCGATAAGTATGTGTTCATCAGGTACTTTGCAGTAAGAGACGAAAAGGGTGAATACCTGGGCGTTTTGGAAGTTACTCAGGATATAAAGCCTATTCAGGAGATTACAGGAGAAAAGAGGCTGGTATCGGAATAACCCGGTGCAGGCATAGGTTAAGACCATTTGAGGTGAAATGACAGAAATTTTACTCCGGAAAAATTCGGAAAAGATTTGATGAAAATCCGAAGATAGATTCTTGAATTACGAATTAAAATCCGAACATGAAAAGAAGACTGAAATACAGTCTTCCATAAGAGTAAATCCATAAAAGAAAAGAAACAGCTAAAGGTATTAGCAGTGGCTAATACCTTTAGCTGTTTATCCCAATGTTTATACCTTGAATTTGGATACCAGTTCGGTCAGTTTTTGCGAACTGTTTTTGGAGATCATGCAGTGCTTTATGACCTCGCTTGCTTTTTTAACCACCACCGATGTCTTTTGAGCTATGTTCGATGTTCCGTTTGCACCGTCATTGGTTGCCACGGTTATCTCGTTGATTGCCTTAATCATGTTCTGGACGGAAGCCGACAGCTGTTCCGAGGTGGCGCTGAAATCTGTTGCAATACCGTTTATAAGCTCGGCATCCCTGTTATACTGGTCGCTTATATCCACCATCGAGGCATAATCTCCGATCACCGTCTTGTCAATGAAGCTAAGGATTTCCTGCGAGCTTTGGGAGAGGTTTTCCACCGATAACACCACATTTTCGGTGACTTTTTGTATTTCATTAACAGCATTTTTTGAATTTTCAGCCAATGCCCTGATCTCGTCCGCTACCACGGCGAAACCTTTGCCTGCTTCACCGGCTCTTGCTGCTTCTATGGCTGCATTCAGGGCTAAAAGATTGGTACGGGAAGCTATATCCAGAATCGCATCCGACAGGACTTTGATCTGTTCCACAGCCTTTGACTGTTCAATGGCATTTATCAGCTTCCCATGGGTATTTGTATAGATTTCGGTTGCGCTTCTCTGCGATGCTACAGCCTTTGCCTTGAGATCATTAGCCCTTTTGCTTATTTCATCGGCAGCTATTGCGCTGTCCTGAGCCTTTGATGCTATGGAATCGATGGCATTTTCGATTTCTGAAGCTGTGGCGTTCATTTCCTGCGTAGAGGCGGCGGTTTCTTCCATGCCGGCGGACAGCTCTTCCGTTGTGGCGGATACCTCCTCTATTTGTGAATTGAGATCCTCCATGCTCCTGGTTGTAGCTGCAACAGCACCGGAAACATTGCCTGCTTCCTTGATGACGCCAGATACAACTTCCTTTATGGAGCTCTGCATTTTTTCAATGGATTTTGTCAACAGACCTATCTCATCTTTTCTCTTCATATCATTATAAGGTATTGCCTGGGTAAAATCTCCGGCCGCCGTTTGGCTAAGCAGCTTGGAAGCCCGTATAATCGGTTTTGTGATGCCGGATGCAACTAAATATGCTATGACTGCTCCTAATAGCAGAAATGAGGCTGATGTGATGAGAACATAAATCTGAAGCTTTTTTAAGCCTTCCAGGACTTCATCTTCATAAGCCTCTACGGTAAGATACCAGTCCATATCCTTAACAGGAGAAAATCCCATAATTATCGAAGTGCCTTGGGTTTCATATTTTCCGGACCCCTCTTTTTCTTCGATTACCCGCTGATGAAGCCGGGCGAGAGATGTAAGCGACAGATCATCTTTAGAGCTCTCGATTGCATTAAACATATTCAGCACCAGCTCTTTATTTTGGTGAGCTATGGTGACGCCTGACTTGTTTATAAGACTTGCCTTTCCGGATTGACCGAAAGTGATGTCATTGGTTATATTGCATAAAGAGGTACCGTCCCTGACAGCAACCAACACACCTACGATCTCGTCCTTGTCATTCTTTATCGGAACACCAAAAGACAATATTATAGAACCGTTTTGCTTGCTTATTATCGGATCGGAAACGGCCCTTTCCCCATTAATCGGTTTGGTGAAATGGATTCTGTCGCTGATATCTGTGGTTGTGTCGTTGGTCGCTTTCATCATGCCGTTAGTATCAGCTATACCCATTCTCAGATATCCTTCCAGTTCTACCTCTCTGCTTAGAAATTCCAATTTTTCCTCTATAGGAATGGTCATATCAGATATTTCGCGCATTGAGGCTATTACTTCAAGACTGTTGAGAGTGTCGTCAATATAACTTTTTACAACTTTTGCTCCTTGGGAGGCGATTTTTATAAGGGAGCTTTCCGCCTCTTGCCTGACTGCTTCTGCCGAAGTTGCGTACATAATTCCGCTTAGTCCCAGACATGTTACTACTATCAGTGGCAGATAGATTAGAACAATTTTTGTTTTCAGACTTTTCATAGAAATCCCTCACTTTTCTAATGCTGAGATTCGGATCATATAAACTGAAATCTTATCTTGAAAATTAAAGAAATCATATTTACATAATCCGGAAAGAAGATGCTTTGAACGTTGTAACTTTTTTGCAAAATCATTAAGTACGGCTTTTCTACATACCTTTCCTGCTGGTTTTCTTTACATCATTTAGAAAGAATTATGTATACATAAAAAATTATAGTACAAGGAAACTGATGATACAAGTAAAATAATGTCTAAATTTATCGTAGTTGTTAATAGTTGATAATTGTCTCCTAATGGCATATAATTTACTGATAATAGTATCAGGAGGTGTAAAAATTTTGCTTTTTAAGAAATCTCTTTTTGTGATTTTGCTTTTGCTGTTGCTGTTGGTAGCAGCCATTGCTCCCGTATGCTATGCCAATTCGGCAGAACCGCCGTCAATTGTGATTATTGTACCAGGCGTAAAAAAAGATGTTGAAATAAGCATAGGATCAGGCGATATCTTTTCGAAAGCCAGTAAGACGGTTAAAGCTTTTGAAAGCTATTATGTTTTTTATAACAGAGACTTAAAGGCAGATGGCGATTACACATTAAAAATCACTACCGAAGGCACTACCTACGAGATTGAGATGAATGACAAGCCATTGAAAAATTACAACAATATATATACTCTGAATTTGAAAAATAAAACTCTGACACGGGGAAAATCAACGTTAAGATCTGTTCTCCTGGTGTCTTTCAGATTAATCCTTACCCTTTTCATAGAAGCTGGTGTCTTCACGTTGTTTAGATATAAGGAAAAGAGATCTTGGATTGCTTTCCTTATTATCAATTTGATCAGCCAGGGAGTTTTGAATATTTGGCTTAACACTGCCAGCCCCTTGGGTTCTTATTTGATTCTGCTCCTGATATTTGGAGAAATATTTGTTTTCATTTTTGAGATATTTGCTTTCCTGCTCACAGTAAAGGAGAGAAAAGCCGCGATTACGGCTTCATATGTAATAGTGGCAAATCTGCTCAGCCTGGCGGCAGGAGGGTATATTATCACATATCTTCCGATTTAAATGAGTCGACATTTTATATTTTTGATCTTTTATAAACTGTCAAAAAAATATAGTGTTCTGGACATGATATGATATAATTTTATATGTATATCATATTCCGGTATGCTTTTGCTTTTTGAAACACAGAAACAGCGGTACTGGTCTGTTTCATAGGAAGAAATCACAATTTTGTTATGGGAATGGTGCGTTAAGTATGAAAGGTTCAGGTTTTTTATACCAAAAAGTTTATGAAGATATAAAAGAAGAAATTGAAAATGGAACACTGGCTCCGGGCACAAAAATCAGTTCCGAAAAGCAGCTGGCATCTAAATATGGTATCAGCACCATTACTGTAAAGACTGCTTTGGGACTGCTTACTGAGGAAGGCCTTGTAAAGAGGGTTCCGGGCAAGGGGACTTTCGTGGCTGGACACGAAAGCAATGCTGCTCCAAAGGACAAACATCATGCCGGAGATGAGGAGCACAGGCCCATCATCGGAGTGGTGCTGGAGCATGTCTCTTCAACTTTCGGACTCGATATGATGTATCATATGGACAGAATAGCCATGGAAAAAGGATATCGCTTGTGCATCCGTTTTTCTTATACAGATCAGGAAAGGGAGACGGAAGAGATAGATTTTTTGCTGTCCCTTGGGGTTTGCGGATTAATCATAATGCCTTCCCACGGCAGCCACTACAATACAAAAATACTCAAGCTGGTAGTGGATAAATTTCCGGTGGTGCTGATAGATAAAAGCCTGGAGGGTATACCTGTACCGTCGGTATGCACAGACAACGATCAGTGTTCAAGAGCCCTTGTGGATTTTTTGGTTGGCAGGGGATACAGGAATATAGGGATTGTGACGTCACAGAATGATGGAATAAGCTCCATTAAGGAACGAAAAAAGGGATTTTATGACAGCCTGGCAGCTAATTCACTGCCAGTGAGCGACGAATGCGTTATTCAATTAAAGGTGGACTCAATACAGGTAACCGGAAAGTCTATAGAAGAACAGAATATAAAGCATATTTCCAATTATTTAAAAAGACATCCTGATATTGATTCCTTGATATGTCTGGAAGGTGGATTTCTTCTTGATATATATAAAGCATGTGAAAATTTAGGGAAGAGGATCCCTGAAGATATCGCTGTGTGCAGCATTGATGAGGACAGCAATGCTTCTACAGGATTCTTTTTCACCCATGTCAAGCAGGATGAACTGGCTATTGCTGAAAAGGCTATGGAACTGATTGTTGCCATGTTAAACGGGGAAAATAATATAGAAATTACGAATTATAAGATCCCGGGAATATTTAAAACCGGCAAGTCTACCGGCACGAAAAATACCAAAGAACATGATCCGGTGAAAGACTAACCCATGTACAGGCCTGAAAATCGGAATGAGGCTTCTGCGCAAGCTTATTGGAGCCGGAAAAGACCGGGTAAGTGATAAAAATTTAGCAGTGGTAATAAAGGCTAGGCAAGAGAGTACTGATTGAGAGAGTAAAGGTATTGCGGCCGGGTATCGGGGTTTAATGCGATAAAAAACAGGTGGTATATGCCACCTGTTTTTTATATTTATATTTAATATACACATTATATGCGGAAAACATAGAGAGTATAATAATTATAGTAAATATAATTTATATAATAAATATAACGATTATATTTTTTAACGAGTTTGAAATAATTCTTTGTTAAAAAAATATCGGAAATCCGATGAAAAATCATGAGTTTTTAAGAAGGGGTCTTTGCTGTCAAACATAGGAGAAAATTCAAATTTTATATCAGAATTTGATGCAAGCTTAAAATATGAGTGTGCTGTAAGCCAGACAAAAAGCTGGTTTGACAGCTCTGGAAGTGATACATGGGACACATTTTGCTGGCTAATGCTGTCAGGTGCTTTCGAGGTTTGTTTATTAAATTCAAAAATTTTTTTAATAATAAAAAATTATAGTTGAACATATGTGCAATACGTGGTAATATATTAATATAATTTAACAACTGTTGCGTATTATATGTAATAGTTGTGCAACATCTTAAGTTCTAACCCGGGTTATACTTATTCTTACGCAAGATCTATCAGAATTTTCACAGCATTGGTGTGTCATTCAAGAAAAGACAAGTCAAAATGTAATTTTAAGGAGGTCTATTAAATGAAAAAGGTACTATCCATCCTTCTTGTTCTGGCGTTAGGTTTGAGTCTTTTTGCCGGTTGTGCAAAGAAAGAATCCAACTCTTCAGACACCGGATCAAGCACAACTCAATCCAATCAAACTGCTGACCAAACTCAAAAGACTGAAGAAACACCAAAGGCCGATGAAACATCGGAAGTAGGTGGAGAAATAAGAATGTTGACTAATGTCACCGGCGGTAAAGATGATGAAGAGATGAAGTTGTTCGCAGAAGCTTTAGGTAAAGCTACCGGTATGAAAGTTACCATGGAAAAGCCCGCATCGGACTATACCAATGTAGTTATGCAGAAGCTTCAGGGCGGAGAAAAATATGACCTTATTTATGTCAACATGCAGCAGTATCTGAATCTGGTAGAACAGGGAGCTCTCCTGGATCTCACCGATTTTATCAAGTCCTCAAAGATCTTTTCTGATCCGGCATCTATAAATCCTCAGGAATTAAAGGACATCGAAGTGGATGGAAAGATTTATGCCGGCTTCAACAAAAAGGAAATTCACAGGGTAGTAGGTATGAACAAGATTCATCTGCAATCTGCACAAATTGATTATAAGCAGATTGATCCTACCTTGGACGGTTATTATGATGTATTTAAGAAACTGAAAGCAGCTATAAATACACCCAATTATTACCCCTTTAATGCTGTGGTCAGCGAAGTTTATGACCTCCAGCCATGGTTTGCATCATTAGGACTCAAGAGTGGCGTCGTAATTGACAGCGATGGAAAGAAATATGTACCGTTTTCAACAGATGCAGCAGCTCCGGTTTGGGAGTGGTTTGCAAAACTCTATAAGGAAGGTCTCATAGATCCTGCTTCCGCGGTAGATAAAACGAAGGATCTGAGAGCGAAGATGGGAGCATCATCTCAGCTTACCAGTGTGACCGTTGACTGGGCCGCATGGATTGGACTGCACAATGCCAATGCTTTGGCTGAAAACATAGGTCCGGATAAATATGAGATTGTTTCCCTTCCCGGAACCAAAACACCGGACGGCAACTACATGCTGACAAAAGGAAGCGCCAGCTTGTGGGTAATCCCGGCTAATGCTCCAAATCCTGAAGGGGCTAAAAAGATGCTTGAATTCTTTGCTTCCCAGGAAGGCGGAGAGCTTCTCTCAGTGGGTATTGAAGGACACGACTATACTGTCGAAAATGGAAAATATGTGCTGACAGAAATAGGTAAAGCTCACGGTAATGACCATGGAGCTCCTGTTCCGATATTTGAAAAATTCCAGCATCCGATAGGATTCAACCCTGGATTTGAAGAAGCTATGTCCTACGGAAAGTATGCTTCCATAGAGCTGCCCATATCTAATGAGGGAGACTACAAGGAAATTGTAGGCAAATGGGGTGTGCAGATTATGAAGGGTGAAGTTTCTGCCGCCGAAGGTCTGGCTTCCATGAGGGAAGAGCTTATAAGCAGGAAAGTAACTGATAAATAATGCTCTTAGCGCATAAGCAAATTTAAAGGAACATATATTTTGCTCAGAGGCTGGAAGCCTATGACTGATAGCTTCCAGCCTTAGTGCTTCTCAAATCTGCCGATGCAACAGTTCAACTTATCTTTACTGAAAGTGAGGTTAAAGGATGACCACAAGAAAGTTATGGAAGCAGGTTAAAAAATACAAATTGATTTATGCCATGCTTTTTCCAATAGCACTTTATTTCATAGTGTTTTCCTATTACCCCTTGGCTCTTGGAATCCTCAACAGCTTCAGGAAGTCAAAGCTCATAGGTCCTCCCGAATTTGTAGGCCTTGACAACTACAAGGAGGTTTTGGCCAATCCCTTATATTTGAATGCTTTGGAAAACACAGTCGTAGTAGGACTTTTTACATTTATTGTTCAGTTTGCTTTTGGGCTTTTAATAGCCTTGTCGTTAAATGAAGTAAGGATTAAGTTTGTCAAATCCGCCATCCAATCGGTCACTTACCTGCCCAATCTGCTTTCATGGGCAATAGTAGGAGGTATGTGGATTACAATTCTATCACCGTCAGGGATGGTGAATGCCATTCGACAGATAATGTATGGGGACGGAATAAATCCGATTATCTATATGTCTGAGCCCAAGTTTGCGAGGACAATAATGGTGCTTACCGGTGCATGGAAAGGAGCGGGATACTTTGCTGTCCTGTTTATAGCTGCAATAGTGAGCATCAACCAATCTATTTATGAATCGGCAAGAATAGACGGCGCTTCCAGATTCAAGCAGATCGTATATATAACCATTCCCAGTCTGGTTTCTACCATGAAGGTTATAGTTGTACTGGGTTCCATGAGTATCCTGAGAAATTTTGACCAGATTTTTGTAATGGGTAATTCAATGATTTATGATAAAGTCAGAAATCTTCTGTATCTCATATACACCGATGGTATAGTCAATTTTAAAGTTGGATTGGCTACAGCAGCGGCAACAATAGTGCTCATCGCCACCTTCTTGCTTTCAACTTTTGTGCGCAAGCTGACCAGATATGATGAAACATATAGCTGATAAGGCGGTTCAGGAGGTTAAAATGTTTAGAAATCGCAGTCTTAAAAATGAGTTATCATTCCCTCAGAAGATTATAAATTGGATATTCCTGGCTTTCATTTTTATAATAATGGTAATTCCGATGCTCAATGTCTTGGTCATATCCACATCTACCGCACTGGATGCAAGTCAGGCAGGCCTCAAGCTTTGGTGGACCAAATTCAGCATCGAGGGATATGAATATGTGTTTAGGGTTACAAAACTGGGAAGACCTTTTTTGAATTCCCTGTTCGTTTCCTTTACTTCTACAATAATACAGGTTATCATTTCTTCCCTGGCGGGATATATCCTTGTTCAAAGAGAGCTTCCTTTCCGGAAAGCCATAACTTCCTTCATTCTGCTTACAATGATGATTCCGGGGGATCTTACGCTTATTTCCATATATCAGGTAAACAAGCAGCTTCATCTGCTTAATTCATATACAGGACTGATTATAAATGGCCTTGTTTCAGGCTTTTGCATATTGCTCATGAGGAATTATTTCCTGTCGGTACCTGAATCTCTGGCAGAATCAGCAAGGCTTGACGGTGCCAGTGAGCTGAGAATCTTTAGCGTCATTTATCTTCCACTGTCCATTCCCGGACTGGCCACCATTTTCTTCCTTGAATTTGTAGGCAAATGGAATTCCATGATGATACCGGCAACATTGATAACCGATCAGAGTTTATTTACTCTTCCCCTGATGTTGAAGAGCATGATCATCAATAATGCCTCCGTATCGGGAGCTCCACCGGCTCCGGAAAATGCGGTGATGGCTGCCATTGTTATTGCTACCGTACCGCTGATATTGATATATGTATTTGCCCAGAGATTTTTGCTTTCTGGAATGACGCTGGGTGCAAGCAAGGAGTAGTTGCTTTTATATAACCATTTGTGGAGGGGAAGTATGCAAACAAAGCAGAAAATTCAACTTTTCATTGATAAGGAAAAAGAGGGGCAGTATTTTGAACTCCCCTTTGATGTGCCGGAAAACATATCCAGAATAGATGTAAGGTACTCCTATCCAAGGCATGTGGAGGTCACGAAGGATGGAGAAACACAGCGCATAGAAAAAAATATAATCGATCTGGCGCTGAAAAATGCTGACGGGCAATTTATCGGGGCTTCCGGTTCAAACAGGGACCATATCTGGATAAGCGAGTACAACTCCAGCCTGGGATATGCCGAAACAGAGGTGAAAAAAGGCCGGTGGGTTGTTATTGTAGGAGCCTACAAGATTATGGATGAGGGTGTCACGGTTGAATATGAATTTACTTTCACCCATAAAGAGAGGGTTTTGCTAAAAGGTGACCTTCACATGCATTCTCTGGGCTCCGACGGCATACTTTCTGTGGATGAAATCGTAGATGTTGCAAAGAAAACCGGATTACAGTTCATATTTATAACCGACCACAACAATTATTTTCACAACAATCTGCTAAAGAGCGATGCGGATATAACTGTGATGCCCGGTGTGGAATGGACGCATTACAAAGGGCATGTAAACATGCTGGGAATTAAAGAGCCTTATGAGGGAGCTTGCTTTGCAAATACCATAGAGGAAACCCGTGAATTGATTAAGACTGCCCGCCGGAAAGGGGCGATAATTTCAATAAATCACCCATTCTGTCCCAACTGCGGTTTTGCCTGGGGCCTTGAAAATGTAGAATACGATTGCATAGAAATCTGGAATGGACCTATGAAAAAAGCCGAGATGGATTGCATCAAATGGTGGCATGACCAGCTTTGCGCCGGCAAAAAAATACCTGTTGTGGGCGGCAGTGATTTTCATAAGTTTGAAATGGGAAGAGCAATAGGCATGCCTACCACTTGCCTTTATGCCTTGTCAAAAGCTCCATCAGATATTTATGCTGCCATATTGGAAGGAAATGGATACGTCACCTATCAGCCGGACGGTCCAGGGGTTTTAATAGAATGTGACGGAAAAATAATGGGACAGACTGTGGAAAGCAAACCGGACTTAAAAATAAGCTTTACCTTTTCACGGCTTAAGAGAGGCGATGCTATCAAGATTATCTCAGATTTGCAGGAGGAAGTGATAAAGTGCGATTCTGACAAGCAGCAGGTTGTAATAGAGAGGCCGGTCGGAAATGCCATGTTTTACAGAACGGAAGTTCATAGAAGCTACGAAGAAAGCTTTCCCGGCATACCTGTCATGATTTCCAATCCTGTATATATAAAAGAAGCAAAGGGATGATCAATTTTATATAAGCAGCATGCTGCAAACTATACAGGTGAAGGCAGAAGGATCAGCAATGAAAATGATACTTGTATCTTCATGTTAACAGATAGAATTAATAAGTTTATATAATTGAAACAAACCGATGCAGGCTTGACACAAGTGCTATGGAAGCAAGGAGTTTCAACTGAATTATATATGCTTATCCTTATGGCTGCTACACAATACGTTTATATTCCAACAACTGAAAGGAAGCAAGTACATGAGAAAAACTGAAACAATTTATGTAGTTTTTAAAACACATTTTGATATTGGATTTACAGGGCTTGCCAGCGAGGTAATCGATTCCTATCAGAAAAGCATGTTAAAAAGTGTGTTGGAAACCTGCGAAGCAACCTCATCCAATGATCAAAATCACCGATATGTATGGACAATGTCATCATGGCCATTAAAGAAATCGTTGGAAACACCGGACATGGAAATTCGGAAGCAGGCAATGGATTTAGCACGGGACGGCAGACTTGCATGGCATGCGCTGCCCTTTACCACTCACACCGAATTTGCCGGTACCGAAGAATTTATCCGCAGCCTGGAAATCGGTAAAAAATTGAATAGAGAGTTTAATAAAAAATATAGCACGGCAAAAATGACCGATGTACCCGGACACACCCGTATGCTGCCATCGCTGTTGGCTAAAGCAGGAGTCAGGTTTCTGCATCTGGGCTGCAATTCATGCGCCAACCCTCCGGAAGTCCCAAGGTGCTTTTTCTGGAAAGGCCCTGACGGAAACGGTGTGGTAACCTTTTATACGAAAGGCGGATATGGTACCGACCTTGTACCTCCGGACGACTGGGATTATCCTGTGTGGCTTGCCCTTATGAATACCAGTGATAATTCAGGACCCCATTCTGCGGATGTCATCCGTGATATATTATCCACCGTCGAGGAAAAACTGCCCGGAGCTAAGGTTATCATCGGTACAATGGATGATTTTGCCGATGCTTTTCTGGCATGCAAACCTCAATTGCCGGTGATTGAAACGGATTTGGCAGATTCCTGGATCCATGGGGTTGCAACCTATCCCGATGAAGTTTCCCGGATACGGTCTCTTAGGAAGACTGCGATGAACGTAGAGGGGATTCTTGCGCTTAAAAAAATGTCGGAGGGTTATCGTATAAGTGATAGTGTCAAGGAGCTTATAGACAAGGCTTATGAAAATATGATACTGTTTGACGAGCATACCTGGGGTCTTGACACCAAGATAACCATATGTAATATGCCTGATAAAAAATCGAGGGTATACGAAAAGAAGCTGTTCCTGGAGGACAAAAAAACTCCTGAATATAAAAGGATTGAGCAATCCTGGCGGGAGAAGTCTCAATATGTGAAAAACGCAGAAGACGCGGTATCAGGCATAATAAATGAGTTCCCAGTTAAAGAGGATAATCACGTTTCTGTTTATAATATATTGCCATGGCAGCGGGATGGAGAGGTTGATGTCACCGGCCTGGCTGCAGAGGGAGAAGTATTTGTGGACCGGGAAGGAAAAGCTTTCCCGATATATGAAAGGGATGGCCGGTGCATAGCCCAGTTGGAAAACCTGCCGCCTGTTGGTTGTAAAAATTATCGGATTGAAACGAAAGCCATCGAAAGCGATAAATGCCCTGTTGCATCCGGCGATGGCCACGGTGGAGCCGTACTTGAAAACTCCAGAATATCGGTTTCCATTGATGGGAAGACCGGCTGCATAAGAAGCTTTTATGATAAAATTAACAAAAAAGAATGGGTGGCATCCGGTGGTGGCTTTGGTGGATATGCTTATGATATACATGGAAAAGAGCGCATCATCCAATATCTGAAGGATTTTGCCTATGACTTGGAAGATTGGTTCCTTTTTGACAATGGACGACCAGGCTATCCATGGGTGAAAGACAAGACCTACCAGGCTGAGGATACCCGCATAGAGATCAGCAACTCCCATGGCTTAGGATCGGTTGAGGTTATATGGAAAATGCCTTCGGAAAGTGTAGAGAAGTATGGAAATGCGCCGGAAGTAAGGATGAAAATAGAAATGGGAGAAGATTCCGAATATGTTGATATCCAATACAGCATCCGGGGAAAGGAGGAGACTCCTTTCGTAGAGTCAGGGCATTTCATTTTCCCATTGAATGCGGAAGCGCCTCGATATGCTATACAAAAGATGGGCGCGGTGATAGACCCGGAAAAGGATATCCAATACGGCGCCAACACATCCCTGTATTGCTGTGACCGATGGGTAAATGTTTCGGATGGCGATCATAGTATAGCATTCTTTCCTAAGGATACACCACTGCTTTCCATAGGTGAAAACCGGGTATATATATATTCCAAGGATTATAAGCCCAAAAAGCCTGTGCTTTACTGGAATGCTTTCAACAACCAGTGGGCGACCAACTTCCCTCAGTGGATAGGGGGCGATTTTGGCTTCAGGTTCAGAATATATCCCTACGCAGGTGCGTGGAACGATGGTGACATGCCAAAAAGGGCAGAGGAATATGCAACGTCATTGCATCCATTAAAGGAAGCGGTTGAGTGCCGTCTGCTGGAGCAGGACATAGAAAATGCCAATATTCTCATCTTTAAAAATGCTGATGATGGAAATGGGTATATTTTGAGGCTTCAGGAAAACAGGGGCAAAGCCGGGGTAATAACCATAAAGCTCACCGATGGCATGGGCATTTACTCCACATGCATCCTTCCGGAAGAGGATGAGAAAATCTATAGCGATATTCCAGGCGTACTGGAGGTAAAAACCGCTCCTTTTGAAATTCATACTTTCAGAATAGTAGAAAGGAAATAAAGCCGAATCAATCCCATAGCTTTTAATATAAAGTGCTAGTGGTGCCACCACTAGCACATTTAGTTTAAGGAAAAACACCCTTCATTACAGCATGCAGCACTTGGTCTCATTGATTCTCATATTATAATCTGATACAATTCTATACATAAAACAGATGGATTCTTTCTGTTATAGCCTATATAGCTAAGGAATGAATTCAGCCAATAATGGATGTATTGATTGATATGTGCTTTGAATCCTTTCGAAGCAGCAATCATCCATTTCAACAGCTGAATTCAAACCGGTTTTATATAGCCTGGAAAAACACGCGGCAGGCCTCATCCGGAGGATTCCCTGTGGTTTATCATAAAATGAAGGTTGGTGGATTGGCTTTAAATGGTTTTGATTGTGACAGCCCTTATGATAGAAGCCGCTCCCATTATAGAGCATTTCAGATTAAAGAAGGACATGGCAATTCATGAGTTTCCTGTGTACAGAAATTCTGACATTGCCCTGATTGTAAGCGGTGTGGGAAAAGTAAAAAGCGCCATGGCATCCGTGTACCTGTATTCGATTTATGGGAAAAAGGAAGAGGATATCCTGGTGAACATAGGTTTTTGCGGCGCCGGAAGCAGCCGTTACCCTCCCGGAACCATGCTGTTGATAAACAAGGTTACTGATATGGACACCGGAAGGGATTATTATCCCGATGTTTTTTTCGGACAGGATATGCCAAAGGAAAGCGTACGGTGTTATTCCAAACCGGTGATGAGGGAAGATGTAGGGGAAAATATTGATATCTTCTGCGACATGGAATCATCGGGCATAATGGAGGCTGCCAATAAGTTTGTCTATTCGCATAATGTGGCAATACTTAAGATAGTATCCGATTATCTCAATCCGCAAAATCTGGATAAAGAGCAACTGAAAAGCTTGGTTAGAGATCAGATGCCTCAGGTGGAGAGGATAATCGGCCAACTGAAGCAGCTTAATGAAAGCTCCGGTGATTTATCCCTTTCTTCTGAGGAGAGGGAAGGAGTGGAAGCCTTTTCAGACAGGATGAAGTTTTCAAAAGCCATGAAGCAGATGCTTTTAAAGGAAATGAAATATGCAAAACTAAGAGGAAAAGAACCCTTGAAGGTTCTTGAATCTTTCATGGACATAAAGGTTGAGTCCAGGGTTGAAGGGAAGAAGGTACTTGAGCAAATCAGACAAAAGATCAAATAACAGCATGTTCAATACAATATATGTTGAAGAGAAAGCGCTGGAATACCCGATTACCCGGCAGCTTTTGCAAAAATATGCTGATTGCCCGGTGGTTACCATAAGGCATTACAAGGATGTATTCAACCGTCCCAAGCAGCATTTTGCCCTCCAAAAGCAGAATCAATCCCTGATACTGGCTGTAAAAGAAGGACAGTTTTTATATAAAGGCCCGGAGGTTTGCCAGAACTTTGGGCATCCTAACTTTTATTACACATCTTTTGTGCTGAATTGTGTTTTCGATTGTGAATATTGCTATCTTCAGGGCATGTATCCATCAGCAAACATGGTGGCTTTTGTAAATGTCGAGGATTTTAAAAAGTCTATGGAGGAAGTATTGGTTGAAAAGCAGGCCTTTTTGGCTGCTTCCTATGATACTGATCTTATAGCGTTTCACAATATTGTGCCATATGTGGACTATTTTTATGATTTCTTTAAAGAGAATCCGGATCTATTGGTGGAAATCCGCACGAAAAGCGCCAATCAATCTTTCTATAGAAATCATGAACCGCTGGAGAATATCATCATAGCTTTCACCCTCACTCCGGCTGAGGTAATAGAGAAGTATGAAAGGCATACTCCATCACTGGAAGCGAGAATAAAGGCGGTGAATACAGCCATATCGCAGGGGTTTAAGGTCAGGATATGCTTTGATCCCATATTTATCGACCCTGAAATTGATCATGCTTATGAGCCTTTTTATCGTTATATCTTTACCCGGATTGACCCCGGAAGCATTTTGGATGTCGGATATGGCTTTTTCCGGATGTCGGAGGATTTTTTCAAAAGGATAGAAAAGATCCGGAGCAGTTCCCTGCTTTATGCGGAGGATTACTGTAAGGACAACGGAGTCATATCTTATCCTTCGCATGTCATGGAAAAGATACAAAAAGAACATATGAGCATTTTATATGATTATATCGGCAAGGAGAAGATATTTACTTTATGAAGACTGCTATTTTAACCGGAGCATCCAGAGGAATAGGGCTAGAAATAGTTAAAAGGCTTATTGCCATGGACTATAGGGTTTATGGCTTGGCCCGGTCTTTTGAGTCTACAGATTTTTCCCATGAGAATTTTGTGCCGGTCCAATGTGATGTGCAGGATACGGAGAAACTGATAAAAGCTGTTGGGGATATTGAAGAAAAGGAGCCGGAAATTCACCTGCTGGTTAATAATGCAGGGTTGGGTTATTTTGGGCCCCATGAGCAAATACCGGTTAAGGGTATCCAGGCGATGGTGCGCACCAACCTGGAGGCTCCTCTGATACTGTGCCGGCTGCTGCTGCGATCGCTGAAAAAGAGCCGGGGAACGATTATCTCCATTTCCTCAGTGACGGCAAAAAAGATCAGCACCCATGGCTGTGCCTATGCGGCAACAAAAGCCGGACTGTCCCATTTCTTAAACAGCTTGTTCGAAGAGGTAAGAAAATATGGCGTAAAGGTTACAACCATCCATCCGGATATGACTAAAACCGGCTTTTATGATAATCTGGATTTTACTTATGAAGAAGAAGCCGATGCGGTTTTGATGGCAGAGCAGGTAGCCGATGCAGTGGAATATGTGCTAAGAGGCGGGGACAATCTTGTGGTAAATGATATCACCCTGCGCCCGCAAAAGAACAGGATAAGAAGAAAGACGGCAAAGAGGGATGATGGCGTGTAGCCTCGAAGTTTTATATGAAAATGCTGGAGGAGTTCAAAAAATTATGCGTGATTATATTCGTGACATCCGGTATTTTTAAGGTTGCGAGTTGAAAACCTTTTTTTAATCCACCTTGTCACCAATATGAAAAATGGGTTGAATGCAGTTTTTAAAATGTATGATTGCCGCTAAAAGGATTCAAGGCATATAACAACCAGTAACACCTATTATTGGGCGAATTCATTCCAAAACCATATAATCCTGACTCCATTAATATCATGCGCTGCAGGCCTGAGCCTGCAGGGAGTTGATTGACCATGCCTGTTTCAACACAGGTTCAAGTGTTATATAATATTAATGCAACCTTATTATGTAGCGAGGAGAGAATGGAATGGAAAAGAATGAGGCAGCCAAAAAGGAATCAAAAGAAGACCTCCTAAAGCGCTTAAGGCGTATTGAGGGACAGGTAAAAGGCATACAAAGAATGATTGAGGAAGAAAAATATTGTGTTGATATATTGACGCAGGTGGCAGCGGTGCGTGCCGCCATAAACAAGGTAGGGACTCTCATTCTGGAAAAACACTCAATGGATTGCATTGAGAACATAGTCTCTTCGGAGGACAAGGAAAAAGCCCTCAATGAGCTTACAAAAACGATAAAAAGCTTTATGAAGTATTCGGAGTGATTGCTTTTGGCAGTTTGCCACAAAAAGCGCATCTGACAGGCCGGGCATCTTTTCAAATTTTCCAGTCTGTAAAAATCAAAATACCCAGCCTGCAGAAATATACTCATATTCGAAAACTCCTCCGGCGGATGAATTATGGAGCTAGTTCCTGTTATTACGTTTCCATGTTATCATGGAAGCTTTCTCTGGAGGATACGTTATCAGGCCGGCTCCCGTAATTTCGTTCCTATGTTCTTACGGAAGCTTTCCCCCTGGAGGATGAATTATCGGGCGGGTTCCCCTTTTTTTACTTTATCTATGATTTTTTCCAATATCTCTTTATTTGTAGCTCCCGGAATGTAACCGTACACAGTGCCATCCTTGTTTATTATAAAGGTATTGGGCAGCCCTGATATGCCATAGGTTTGGGCTACAGTGCCGTCTTCATCCATGAGGACGTTAAGACTGATATTTTCCGATTTCAGGTATTTGGTAACGGTTTCTCTGGATTCCTCAACGTTTACAGTCAGTATGACTACTTCGTCGTCTTTCTCCAGTTCTTTATTCAGTTCATTAAAGTCAGGCATTTCAACTTTGCACCATTTGCACCAGACAGCCCAGAAATTGAGAATGACTATTTTGCCCCTGTAATCGGAAAGCTTTACTGTTTCACCGTCCAGATTTTTCAGACTGAAATCCGGAGCCATTATTTTATTTTCATCCGATGCGGTATCCGTATTTCCTGACCCGGAACCATCCTCTCCGGAATCAGGCTTATCGGTTTTCCGGGAATCAGATGCCTGGGAATCGGAACTGCCTGCGTCCGGAGTATAGGAATCGTCAGCTTCTGTTTGCTGAGACTGTCTGGCAAAAGCTATATCCTTGTTCTTTGAGTAAAAGACATATGCTCCTGCCAAGAGGGCACATATCAGTATTGCCAAAAGGACTACGCCAGCTTTTTTACTCATTGAAAAACCTCCTCTTCTTTTGCTGTATAGCTCAGGATGGACACCAGCTGATATCAAAACCTAAAGGGTGATAGCCTGACAGATACTATCAGCAAATTCAGCATATTCTTACAAACACTATATTCTTATTTTAAATCATATTGTCTTATAGGCTTCATCCGATAAATTTTCGCTCTTTCAAAACAGTGCAGCTTTGCTTCTATTTGTAATCTACTTATAGTAGTGCTGTACTTGGATAATACTTCTTATAATACTAACTATGATACTTTCTATAAATGCTTCACTGAAGAATCCTATCTTACCTGGCACACAGATATGCATTCAAAGCGCTCTTGCACGCATTGTTTAAGTATTTTGTTCTTTCTTTGCTTCCTTTACCTGTTTGTCAAAGCTATTGAAAACTCATATATTTCAAACTGTCGGTGAAAACCAAAATACCTGCGATAACCAGCAATATCCCGGATACAATGCTTATTGTCCGGCTGTGTTTTTGGATCAGTTTGAAAGCTCCTTTTACTTTTTCAAATAAAACTGATGTGAGAATAAACGGTATGCCGAGACCTATGGAGTAAACCAAAAGTAAAAGCACTCCCTGGGTTATTGTCTTCGAACTGCTGGCCAGAGCAAGGGCGGAACCCAAAAAAGTACCCAGGCAGGGAGTCCAGCCGAAACCAAAAACCATGCCAAATAAAATCGAGCTGAAAAAGCGCAGCTTTTCGAATTTGAAATCCAGTCTTTTTTCCATATTTAAAAACTTTAAATTTAATATTCCCATAAAGCTTAATCCGAATACCATCATGATCAGCCCGCTGATTTTCTGCAGGAGACTGCGGTTATTTATAAGAAAATGTCCCAGTGTAGTAACAGTTGCCCCAAGAGCAACAAAAACCAGAGTGAAGCCCAGCACAAAAGCGAAGGAATTTGCAAGAAGATTGCTTTTACCAGCAGCATTTTGCGTCTTATCATTCCCTGAGGTTCCAGCCAGATATGAAAAATATATCGGAAGCATGGGCAAAATGCATGGAGAAATGAATGTAAGAACTCCTTCGGTAAAAGTAAGCAAATAGTAAACTGAGTTCAAGAAAACCCCTTCTTTCTTATAAAATAGCCGTATATCAACTCATATCTGCTATCTATTTATATACCCTATGTGGGTATATAATAACAAAAATTATAGAAAAGTCAATGCATTAATTTAACCCGTTATACTGGTATTTTCCAGGAGCAGGTACCGATTTGAAAATATTTGATCGACTATCCCCGATAACTTTCCGCAAGCGCCATCTCCAATTACTGGCACCGGAAAAATTTCTGGATTTATTTCAAATAAAATTATATCATAAAAATAAAAAATCTTGTTAATATATACCCATGGGGGGTATATATTATAATGAACAACAAATAAAAAAAGTAAGGAGTGCATATAACATGTCAGTTAAGGTTTATTCCACACCTACATGCCCATGGTGTACCGTGGCTAAGAATTATCTCAAGTCAAAGAATATCGAGTTTGACGATATTGACGTATCACGAGACAGAGAAGCAGCAGTAGAAATGATACAGAAATCCGGTCAAAGGGGTGTCCCCGTAATTGATATAGACGGGAATATAATTGTCGGTTTCAATCAGGCAGCTATTGACAAGTTCCTGAATATATAGAGAAAATTGATTTAACATCTGAGCAATGGATTGCTTATAACAGGGGCAGCAACAGAAATGTATGCACTGGTGCAGCGCTATATTTCCGTTGCTGCCACCAGGCACATGCCCGGTTTCGGAGAATAGATTGCTGCTGTTTGCTGCCGTGGCTCTAAGCAGAGCTTCTTTTTTATTGACCATTTTCGAGCATGACCATAGAATAAGCGTGAAAGATTGATACCATCTTTCTTTCATTTTATTTTAATAAGCAAGTCTATACAAGTAAGTCTGCAGATGTATTTCAGCATAGATATTTTGAAAATAAATTTGAATATTGTCCTGATGTTTCATATAATACTCTTGTTATGATACTTAAGAGGTGAATACATTGAGGATTATTGATGTCATTATTATAGGAAAAGGACCGGCCGGGATTTCGGCTGCTTTATATACCCAGAGAGCCAACCTTGCAACATTGATTATAAGTAGGGATGGAAGCTCTCTGGATAAAGCGGCTAAAATCGAAAATTATTATGGCCTGGAGGAGCCCATCAGTGGCAAAGAACTTCTGGAAATAGGAGAAAAGCAGGCGCGGAGGTTGGGAGTAGAAATTCTGAAGGAAGAAGTTATAGGCATTACGTATTTGTATGATGAAAAATGCTTTAAAGTCTCCACAGAAAAGAGCGAACACTACTCTCGGGCAGTCCTGATTGCTACAGGGCAACCGCAGAAAAGAATCGCCATTGACGGTTTGGAGGATTTTGAGGGAAAAGGAGTAAGCTATTGTACCACCTGCGATGGCTTCTTCTACAGAGATATGTCTGTGGGAGTGATAGGAAATGGTGCTTATGCAGTTCATGAGGCAATGGAGCTGGAGGCATTTACCAAGGATATCACTCTGTTTACCCACGGTGCGGACCTGGATGTCACAGGAGAACTGGCGGATAAGGCAGGCAGATTTAAGATAAACACCCGTCCGATACTGAAGTTATCCGGGGATGAATTCTTACAGGAAATTCACTTTAAGGATGGGACAAGTCAGAAGATTGACGGGCTGTTTGTTGCATACGGCACTGCTTCCAGTGTGGATTTTGCGCAAAAACTCGGTATTATAACAGAAAACAATGCTATTGTGGTGGATAATAAGCAAAGTACAAACATAGAGGGGGTTTTTGCTGCTGGGGATTGCACCGGAGGTTTTAAACAGATATCAGTGGCTGTAGGGCAGGGAGCAGTTGCAGGAAAGAGCATTATCGAATTTGTGAAACATATGAAAAAGTAGAGTGTGCAGTATAAAAGGGAGGAAATGTCATTCGACATTTTCTCCCTTTTTATCCAGGTCGTACAAATTATAAGTTATACATTTGGACGCCCTTCGTGAGGAACTGCTTCTCGCAGTTTTCGTCACCTTCTCTGCTTTGTTGGTTCTTCTTGCGGGTTTGCTTGTGGTGGAATTAGCTGCTTTATTTTTGCAATTTTTATTGGTGCAGCTTCCGCCGATGATCAACGATCCGCAAATACAAAATTCCGCCAATATGAATCATCCTTTCTTCACATTTATTAATTATATCACAATCAAGGCGGAATAATTACCGGTAATTTAAATTCTTTTAAGAAGATATTGCCCGCCGCTTACTTTCGGCTTTTCAAAACCCAGTTTTTGATATATAATTCTTTCTGATAGTTAATAATATTAACTAAGCAAACCATATCAGAAAAGTAGTTTATGAAATCTAAAGGGAGTAATGGCATATGGATTATTTAAAAAAATCTTTAAGGGTTCTCGCGGATTATGCAATTTCACTGCTTATTTTTTCACTTTTCATACTGAATTTTTATGATTACAGGGTAGTTTACTCCTTTGTAATATTTGTAATAATGGCTTCTATTATTTATGCAGACCTCAAACAGCTGGCGATGAAAGAAAAAAGACCTCAGTACAATCTCAAGCCTTATCCCCTGAAAGGATTGGTGCTGGGATTGATAGGCTTTTCTCCCTTTATAATATTGACACTGGTTTATCCTCTTATCAATTTTAATAATGAAATATATGATAATGTAAAAAGGCTGATATTTAACGCGATACTGGGGCCGGTCTATTTTATTGCAAAGATGGGCAAAGGCTCATACGCGGCTTATATTGTAGCATCACTGGTAGTGCCGATAATATCGATGCTGTCGTATATGGCAGGGTATTATGGCTTTAATTTCCCAAAATTAAAGAAGTTTGACAAAAACAAAAAAACAGGCAATAAAACACCTGCCGGAAAATAAAGATATCGGGCGGCAGTAGAGAATTTGACGGAGGGAAGGCAATTGACAAGTTCAGAAATTATTTTTGAGAGCTACAACCGAGTGGTGGAGAGAAGCTATGACAGGGCATTTGAGGAAAGCGGCAAGGATGACCCTTTGAAGGTTAGGGAATCCAATGTTTCAAGGTTTTTAGATGAGGAGATAGGCACCTGGGAAACCACTCCCCTGGCAGAAATTGAAGGACTAACCCCGAAAGAATATTTTGGCAGGTTGGCGGATTTCGATGATGTGGTGGATCATGTGAAAATTGGGGCAAAGATGTGCGACAGGGGATTGCCTGAGCTTCTTGTGGACAAGCTTATGTCTTACGGGAGCCGGGCGGTGGATGCTTTGCTTCAAATGGCTTCTGACAGGAATATGCTGGAAAAAGAGGATGATATATACATACCCCTGATAGCCGTGAGGATTCTCGGGGAGAGAAGGGTAAGCGCCGCTAATAATTTTCTCGTCGAGTTGATAAAGACGCTAAATGAGGACAAGGAACTGATGGTGGAGGAGATTACCGACGCTCTGATAAATATTGGAGAACCCTGTGTGGGAGTACTGATCTCTGAGCTCGATAATACCGACGAAATAGGCTATATCCATGAGTATCTGCTGACTGCCCTGGTTAAAATTGGAAAAGAGAGAAAGACGGATGAAATCTATCGCTGCATCAAAAATACCTTCTTAAAAATGGATGACAAGATCCTGGGGGCCATGTGCGTTGGCGATTATGGCGACGGACGAGCCATACCGGCATTAAAAGGCTATGTCAAGAAGAACGCTGGTAAGCTGGATAAGCAGACATTCCTGGAAATAAAGGCCGCTGTAAAGCGCCTGGGCGGCATAGTGGAGGATATGGATGGGGATTTTGCATGAACATACTGATTGTTGACGATCACCCTTTGGTATGCATCGGCATCCGGAACATACTTATTTCCGAAAAGGATATCGATAATGTGAGTTCCGCCAATGATGTAAAATCTGCATTGAGGCTGATGGCTGAAAACAGCTATGACCTGGCGCTGGTAGATGTCAGGCTGAAGGGTGAGAGCGGCATTGATTTTATACGCACCGCCAAGAATAAGTTTCCTGGGTGCAAATATGTAATTCTGTCGTCCTCATCGGCCTTCGACGATTTTGACAAGGCGATGCAGCTCAATGTCGATGGTTATATACTAAAAGATGCTTTTACTGAGGATATTGTATATGCAGTAAAGTCTGTTCTCAGGGGAAGGAAGTACTTTGATCCTGTTTTTTTGGAGAGAATGAAACCTTCCCAGCCAATACCGCAATCCGGCAAAAATGACGAGGAACAGTTGTCTCCCAGGGAGGCTGAAATTTTGGACTGCCTGGGAAAGGGCATGTCAAATAAAAGCATCGCAGATAAATTATGCATAAGTGAAAATACCGTCAAGAAACATGTGAGCAGCATTCTGGCAAAACTAAAATTAAGCGACAGGATACAGGCAGCACTTTATGCAAACAAAACCCAAAATGACAAAGGGGAATAACCTCCCTATCATTTTAGGTTTACTTTGGTACGGTTTTAAATCGCATGATGCCAGTTTTTGCATAATTTTAGATTACATATGATTTCAGTTTTCATATGTTTTAGCTTTCGTATGATTTTTGCTTTTGTATGTTTTTATTTTTCGTATGGTTCTACTTCTGCATGGCTTTAATTTCGTATCTTGCCCTTTGTTTTTATCTGTCATTTATCTTTATTGTAATCTATTTTCTTTTCTCCGGCGGCCCAGACGGCATTTACTGCCGTATAAAGCTCATTGTGCTTGGACCAGAGCTGAGTGTGCAGGCTCCATAAATTGCTGTGCTGGCTCCAGAAGTCAGGGATCTGCTGCTTTTCCTCTTCTGTGGAATTCTGGTAAAAGGCATTCAGATTCCTTATGCAATCGGCGTAAGTGTTAATGCAATTAACAAAGGCTTGTATGTCCACATCTCTGTACCGGTCAACTTCCGATTTCAGCTCATCATAGGTGATGCCTCCGAAGGGGAGATTTTCCAACTCTTTTGCCCGCGCATTCAACTGGCCTTTAAACAAGTCCATATTGCCGTATATCTTTGGAAACTGTACATGCTTAAGAAGGTCAATACCTTCCTGTATGGTTGTGTATTTGCCGCAAATGCAGCAGCCGTTTTCCTGGGGAGGCTGCGAAATTGTAAGCGTGAATTTCACTTCGGCATTTTGCCTCCATAAGGCATAGCTTTTATTGATAACGGCGGCAGTCAATATTAAAATAAACACAGTTAAAACCGCAATAAATCTTTTTATATATACCACTCCAATCTTTACGCAAGATAAAGATAATCCACTGTACCTCCAAGCCTGTTACCTGAGCTGAAATCAAACAGCCTGTACAAATCTTAGAAAAGTGCTGAACTCAAAATTTTCAACATAACCTTTTGTTATTTTTACTTTGACGGGAGCGCTTTGGCCCGGTTCTATCCTGTCGGGGGCTGCAACCAACTCCACCCCAAGGCTGTCAGGTACGCTGGAATCTATCCCTTCACATATCACGGGAACAGTTCCGTTATTTTCCACAGTGAATACCAGTATGGAGTTAAAAGGGTTTGCATTTGACACTACCCTCATATTGACTTCATCCACAACATTGCCGGCTCTATTGGTATCGAAAGATAGGGATTCATAGCTGTCGGAGCTTTCCAGTGCCACATTCGTTATAATTATGCTTACTTCTCCCGTGGATATGGAGCCGAATAGGTTAAAAGACTGGTTCCAGGAAGCGTAGGTTGCACCGAGAAGGCCCAGCGATACAATAAGGGCAGCGCAAATGGTCCCTGTATGAAGAAGGTTTCCGAATCTTCTTTTTTTTCTGTATTTATAATGCTTAAATGCTCTCATATAATCAATCATTGCCCTTCAACCTAAATATCGTCTTTTCTTGGAAAATATTGTATAAACACCGGCACCAGCTTATAGGACAGACCGGCTTTTCCAGTGAGCTTGACCGGACCATCATCCAGCTGCTGGTTTAATTCCAGTACTAATTTTTCGCCTGAATCAATTTTCCTATACTTCGTCAGAGATGTCAAATTGCCTGCCAGCTCTGAGAGCGTTATATTTCTGAAGGTTCCCAGGACATCATAATAGGTTCCGTTGTCCCTGTAAATTTTTACGCTCCCGGAAAAGTATATAAGTTCAGATATAGCGCTTTTATTGCCGTCAACATGCAGCACAAATTCATCCACCGATATGGGAATGTCGGCTATGTTCTGGGCTGTGATGCAAAAACCCGCGTTTGCGCCTGCATAGATATTCTTGGTATAAAGATTGACATAAGTTTTATCCGTAATATTGCCGAACTTGTCCCGTCTGAACGAAACTCCGGCTGTGACACCCTCACTTATGCTCATCACCCTGCACTCTTCCGGCAATAATTCCATAAATGTGGCATTGGTGAGGGAATTGTTTGCAAAGCCTTGCTGCATTGCTATGGAATAGCTTATACCAATAAGTATCAACGTTATTACTGAGATGATTAGAAGATGCCTGGTTTTGTCCATTTCTACCACCTAAATTCTGCAGCATGATATGTTTATTTCAAAGAATGGCACAAGCCTTTTGACAGACCTGTGCCATTCAATAACTTTTGCCTTTTACTCATCACTTATTTTTCTTAATTGTTATACTGTTGGAAAATGAAACTCATTGTCCACTGCAGATTGAGTTTTTCGGTTTCATTGGTGCTGGAAAGAGGCAATTCCTGGACGATTGTCACTGTTTTAGTTGCGCCCGGCTCCATTGCACCTATTTCGTTCATAATTGCATTGGCTATGCTTGTTTTTGCTGTTGCAGCATCGCTGACTATAACAGGTGTACCGTTTACTGTGAATACCAGGTCTTTCCACAATTCATTACCCGCATTGGTTATTTGGCTGGCAGCTTCGTTAAAAGCTATTTTTGTCCTCATTGTTCCCATATTGGTGAAGGTAAGAGTGGTGGTAAGCCTTGTGCCTGGGTAAACCTTGTCTATATCGTAAGAGAGCGTAGAAAGAGTTTCCTGAGTTCCGTCTGCGTTTCTGGCAGTTGTGTAATTGACCAAATTGCTTAGATCCAGATAGCTGTTTCCTGCAGTTGTATAACTGCCTTTGCCGTCATCTACTTCTACCTTGTTTACTTCAGATATTTTTACAAACAATTCACCGGTATCAACAGTGCTGCTGATGGTAAATGTCTGTGTCCAGGCCGCATATGCAGCACCCATGAGAACCATCGCTGCTACAGTTACCAGCAAGATAAATCTCGTTTTATTCATATCAATGACCCCCTATTTAAAAGCAAGTTGATATTTAATGTTAATTTTACATGTACAATTGTAACAGCTTGTCCCTGCTTTGCGAAACACCCATGATGATAATTTTGCTACACTGCGGGGATTACTTCTTGATACCTCCAGGGTAGTATGCCATACCACTTTAGTGCTATTATGCTGCTTTAGCGTTGCTGCTGGGACAGTTCTGTTGCCTCCGGATTGATTTCACCAAATATGGCCATGTAGTAGACCCTTCCGCTGTCAAACACAAAAAATTCGATTTTCCGCTCCATCGCGGTATCCACCTTGTAATAGAAGACAGGCTGCCCCACTTCATCGGCTATCTTTATCATATCCTCGATGGAATTGATGGATATGACATCGGAAAACTGGTATGATATGGTGTGGCTCATACCTGCCAGCCTTTCCGAATACTCCTTGAATATGCTGGCGATGGTCTTATCGAAGGGATCCGGAGGAGGTACCTTTTTGGCAAAGGCAATATAAATGACAATAACAAGCAGTATGAAGGCTGCTCCGAACAATATGAAAATCTTTACGTAATTTATGGGTATGGGGGTTTTTATGTTTTCAGCAATTCGGTTTTCACCTTTAGCTTCCGGCTCTCCTTCCATTTTAAATACGCTGCTTCCTATGGGAATGACGAGATTTGGGCTCATGCTGTCTTCCAGGGTGCCATTCTTTGAAGCTGCCGATGTATTTACTGAGAAGACAACATTCAATACCACCGGAGCATTTACTTCCGAGTCCAGATAAATTGATTCCTTCAGTTGGAAATAGCTGTCCAGGTAAACCTGCTTGCTCAATTCAATAGATACCTTTGAGTCCTGCCTTTTTATGGTGCTCTCCGGAATCAAACTATATTCCTTGCTCCAGAGGACCTCATTTTCATCTCCATGAAGCCCTTGAAGATACGCGGTTACTCTGTATTTGGTATTGAGGTCTGCAACCTCCGTAGATGCAAAGTCATATTTCAACTTCAGATCCACATAATCTATATATTTAAATACATAATACCTATCCTTTCCGAGAAATTCCCCGTCATACATTATATTAGGCCTCAGGTGCACTTTATAATCTATGTATCCATTGCTGGTATAGGCATAATGCACTTTTTCTTCTTCCTTATATCTGGGGATCAGCAGTTCTGAAAGGGCATAAGCGCAGAGAGCAAGAATCAGTATAATTCCTGTTATTATGAGTATTCTTTTTTTGGCTGCACTTATCTTCAATGATTTCACCCTCCGATATTTAAATGTAAATTGGCAGCTTAGGCATAAGTCGAACACTGCTTGGTTTTTCAATAAACATTATCAATAAAAGTTTGCCGCAAAGTTCTGCATTATAATATCAGCACTATAAAAATATTTTAAAACTCCACTTCTTCTCTAGGTATCTGCCTGCCTGAACGGAATAATACACTTATCATGCCGATCTTAGGCACCACCCCCACCATTTTGCCCCTTATTTGTCCTGCGTCCACCAGCCTCAAGTCAGGTGCGCTGTTGTTATCACCCTTTGTCTGGTATCTTCCGGTTTTTTCGTCTATTGAAATGATACGGTGCACTATAAAGATATCACCAGTCCAGTACTGTATGACATCTCCGATGTTGAGATCCTTTCCATTGGTCTTTACCATAAGGGCGACATCCCCCGGATAAATAGTAGGCTCCATACTTCCTGTAAGAATTACGGTGGGGAAGATGGGAAATACTCCGGCGGCAAACCATATCAAGGCAATGCTGAATATGCTTACAGCTATCCAGGCAGCTGGTTTTTCCCGCTTTTGATCCCTGAGTTTCAGCTCCCTGGCCTGTTTCCTGTAAACCTGATGTATTGTAATGATAAAAACCGTAGGCATCATAATGCCTATAAAGGCTTTAGTAATCCACCTCAGGTTTGGAAGCACGGGGGATATCCATATTGGCAGGGTTGTCAAGGCTATATATATTATAGCAGGGTATGCACCGCCTATGTATACCATATATGTGAGCAGTATGTTTGTCATTATCTCCGGACCTGCAAATTCAGCAACATACTGCACCGCCTGCTGCCATGTCTCAATGCTCATCATGATTTTAAGATTCAGCCGGTACAGGCTGAAGACCAACACCACTAAGATGAAAAACAGGGGCACATACTTTTTCTTAACGCGGTTAATAATGTAGTTTCTCACCAATTCCATCATGAGCAGTACGCTTCCGAAGCTCAGTACATTGATCAGGATTCCGGTCAATTTTCTGGAATACGGACTTGCTCCGATGCCGTCCATAAAGCCTCCGGCAAAATAGACCGACATGTATGTGATCCCGCATATCGCAGACCATATGAGTATGAAACTATAAAGCTTTAGCTTGCCTTTGAACCTGATTCTAGGCTGCTTCCATATATAGATGGACATAGCAAGCCAGAAAACCGGCTTAAAAACGTTAATGTATATGGAAGACCCGAGGAGTACCGGTAAAACCGTATTGCCAAGAATTAATGACAACAGTATGATTGCAATTATTATCAGCGCTTCGTATTCTCTTTTGCCCATATCCTACATTGCATCCTTTGCCTTTTTGATATATGTTGTCCCTGCTTATGCATCTTCCGGTTTTTTTATAATATCCATATTTCTGAATACAATGTTAAAGGTCGTACCGGAATCTTTTTCCGAAAGAATTTCTATCTTGCCGTTATAAATCCTGACAAGGCTTCTGATGTTGTACAGCCCGAGGCCGTTATTGCCGTTCTGACCGTCTTTCTGCTGCCCAAGCCCTATACCGTCATCCTTTATGACAAGCTTTGTCAGTTCATCCCCCATATGCAATGTGACCCATATGTTCTTGCATTTGGAGTGCCTTACTGCATTTCCGGTGCATTCGGTTATTATTCTGTAAATAGCCTTCCGGGCATTGAGGGAAAGGCTATCCAGCTCTCCTTCTGCGTCCAGGCTTATATTTATGCCGCTGAGCCGTTCCATTTGTGACAGGTAGGAAGCTATGTTTTCTTTAAATAAGACTATGTTCTGCTTCCTGCTGCTGAGGTTGTATATGGTAGAACGCAAGTCCCTCAGGGAGTCCTGGACGGTTTCCATTATAAGGCTTAGCTGCTCCTTCCTGCTGTCATCGGACAAATTATCCCATTTTTTCAAGGTATCATAAGCAAAGCAGGACGCAGCGAAAAGTCTTTGCATTATGCTGTCATGTATGTCATCGGCTATACGGTTTTGCTCATCTGCTACAGCCAGTTCGCATTCAATCTCTTCCGACTCTGCTTTTTCAAAAAAAGTCGATCCAAGCTGTGACATTAAGTGCAGAGTTGCTTCGTATTCTTCCTTGCCCTTGGCATATTGATCTTCAGGTATTATAAGGCCTATTACACCATAATTTTTTATATCGGATACTTTCATTTGAATCACCCTAAGACCGGGCTCAAGAAGATTTGATATTACATAGGAGCTGCCGGCAGTGCCGTGCTTGTCCTTTTCAAAGCTTCTTATAACAGAAATCAGAGAGCTTCTTGCAGCCTCACTTAAAGGCTTCAAGGTAATCATGCTTTCGGCTTTCTCACTTCCATCAAGGTAATAAAAGGCATTGGATTCCGGAGAAATCCTGCCTGCAAAGTCCAGCAAAATAAGAGCGATGTCCCGCTGCACCGACAAGCCTGTGATGCTTTGAACTGCTTCATACATATGAAGGATATCGTGGGTCATCCCCCTGATTCTTGCATTGTAATTCTCAAGGTCTTGGTTTGCAAGGCTCAGTTCCCGCTGCTTTATTATCAGTCGGTTGTTATAGTATAAAAGTATGTTTATCAGAATCAACAAAAGAGTGAAGCTCAATATAATATTGGATTTGGACAATAAATACTGCCTGACCTCCGGTATCCCTTCAACAAAATATCCTATTATGCACAGGAGGACGATGCCGGCGGCAAGGGAGGGATACTTCTTCCTGGGAGGCAAGTAATAGGAAATAACCAGCAGGGGATTTAGGAAGCACCATATGAAAGGACTTTCCAGCCCACCTGTCAGCAGTATCAGCAAGGATATGCCGGTGATATCCATTATGAGCAAAAGGCTCATCCTCTTTCCGCTATCGAAGCTTATTTTGTAAAGATAATCAAACAAGAATGCGTATATGACAACACAGGATATCAGAATAAGCATCATGGACACGGCATAACGCTCGAATATACCGTGAAAAATGTATATTGACAAAGTTAGAAAAATCGATATAAACCTGTATAATTCAAGCAAGCCTTCGATATTGCTTTTTATTGCTTTGGGCAACCTAAATTTCATCATTCCAGCCTTCTGTTTCTTAATGTTGTTCATCGCGCTCCACCGAAGAAGCTCTTTCTGTTTGCCATATAGTTCAATGCGCTTTGCTTTGTTATCTTACCGGCTGTATAAAGATCGTTGATGGAATCCTCCATTGTTATCATTCCTAGGGATTTGCTGGCTTTTATCATTGCCGGTATCTGGTGGATCTTGTTTTCCACTATCAGGTTTTTAATTGCCTGGTTGGCCAGCATTACTTCCACAGCGAGCTTGCTGCCATTGCCGTCGGCAGCGGGTATGAGGCACTGGGATACGATCGCCAGAAGTACATTGCTGAGCTGTATCTTTATATAATTGCTCTTATCTGCAGGATACATTCCGACTATATATTCTATCGTGGATATGGAATCATCCGTCTGCAATGTGGTAATAACCAGATGACCGTTTTCTGCAGCTGCCAGAGCGGCAGAAAATGTAGCCGGGTCTGTGGCAGAGCTTATCATAATTACGTCCGGATCCTGTGTCAGGGCGGAGTAAACGCCTTCCTTGAAACTGTTTACATCCATGCCTACTTCTTTTTGGTTTACAATAGCCTTGTCATGCTTATATAAATACTCAATGGGGTCTTCAATTGTTATTATATGGCATTCCCTGGATGTGCTTATCTTCTTTACTAATGATGCCACAGTTGTGGATTTGCCGCTGTTCTTATTGCCACATACGAGTATAAGCCCGCTTTCCTGGCGGTGAAGATTGATAACTGCATCGGGTATGCCAAGCTCCTCGGGAGTTTTTAACAGCCTGTCCAACAGTTTGATGTTGATGGAATAGGAACCCCTTTGCATGAAAATATTTACCCTCAGTCTTCCGATATCATGCAGCGCAATAGGAAGGCTGATATAATGGGTGCTTTTTAATACATTTTTACGCTCTTGGTCCAAAATGTCGCTTATCAAGGCTTCTGTATCCTTGGGGAGCACCATGTCGAAGGGCATATACGAAAGACGCCCTTCAATGCGCATAGCCGGAACAGCGCCTGCGGCAACATGTATGTCAGTGGCATTGGCTTCTTTGGCATATTTAATTATTTTTATAAAATCGTCATGCGTGTACATACCAATCCCTGCTACAGCAATAAATTTAACTGCCTATTTATAATGATCGCAGTTATATTCAAAAATTATACCCTAAAACATGATGCAATACAATTGGTTAAACTAAAGAATCACGGCAATTTCAGGAACTTACGATAGGATGAACACCACTTGATGATAAAAATAAAATTAAAACTTATGGGATTTCCTGCCATTATATGATCAGGCATTAAAACTTTCGCGAATATGACCAACCTGTTGCTGAATATCTTTATTATAGATTGAAAATCGGGGATGGGATAATATGATAGTGATAGTGAGAAAAAATAACATAGCTCTGATATTGTTGATTTTCCTGCTGTCGATAGTTATATATAGCCTTAACATCTGGAGCACGGATGCTGCCGTTACAGCCAATGACAGCAGCGTGCAGAGGGTGGTAATACTGGATCCCGGCCATGGCGGTGAAGATCCTGGGATGGTGAGCCCGGGTGGACTGAAGGAAAAGGACATAAATCTCATTATTGCTTTCAAGGCGAAAGAGCTGCTGGAGAATGCCAACTACAAAGTCATAATGACCAGAACGGAGGATAAGCTGGAGTATCCTGAAGGCACTAAAGGTTATACTGCCAAGAGAAAGGCAGACCTGTTGAGAAGAAAAAATATAATGGACACTTCGGGTGCCGATATCGTAGTCAGCATACACCTTAACAGCTTTGTAGACGATACGAGCCAGAGGGGAGCCCAGGCCTTCTACCCGCATAATTCGCCGGAAAGCCAGAAATTGGCATTGTGCCTGCAAAAAGCCGTCAAGGAAATAGTGGACCCCAACAATAAACGAAATGCACTGGTAAGAGGCAAACCCAATGAAACACCTATAATAATCCTTCGGGACTTGAAAACGCCTACTGCCATTCTGGAATGCGGTTTTTTGTCAAACCCTGAGGATGAAAAACTTCTGGCCACTGATGAGCATCAGACCAAGCTGGCCATGGCGATTAAGGCGGCAGTAGACAGCTATTTTTCCGGAACTTGATTCGAGACAGTTGTAGTTACGCTCTCAACTCCCATTAAAAAATCACTTCTCGCTCCTTGGAACGGGAAGTGATTTTTAATGGAAAAATATTGCATCGTTTTCGTACCGGTGCTCCCGGCTTTGAACTCCGGCTAAGGAGAACCTGTAAGTTTACTGAGGAGCCATGTAACCTCATTTCGAGGTGAATTTGTAGTCCAACCCTACATTATGTCTTGCCTTATCAAGGTAATAGGATGCAATCTTTCTGGCCTTTTCAGCACCCTTTTTCAAGACATCATATACATACTGCACATCATTTTCATATTTTTTTCTGTTGTTCCTGGCGTCCGAGAAGTAATTCCAGATAACCTCGAAAAGCTCCTTCTTGACGTCCCCGTACCTGAGTCCGGGAGTTTCAAACCTTTGTCTCAGTTCTTCCTTGCCCTCGCTGTCAAGGAACAGAGAATAGATTTCAAAAAGCGGGTTGCCGTCGGTAGGCTTTGGCTCATCCACTGGGGTTGAATCGGTTTTTATGGACATTACCGATTGGCGAAGCTTCTTTTCATCGGCAAATATGTCAATGGTATTCCCATAGGATTTGGACATTTTCTGACCGTCGGTACCCGGAATTGTGGCAATGGTGCTTTCAATATCAGCCTCAGGTATTACGAAGGTTTCACCATAAGTGCTGTTGAAGCGCAAAGCCAAATCCCTGGCTATCTCCACATGCTGCTTCTGATCCTTGCCTACCGGAACCTTGTCGCAGCCGTATAAAAGTATGTCGGCAGCCATAAGAACAGGATATGCGAATAATCCATGGTTGGGAGATATACCTTTTGCAATTTTGTCCTTGTAAGAGTGGGCGCGTTCCAGCAATCCCATGCCTGTTACATTGGATAATAACCAGGCAAGCTCCTGAACCTCAGGTATATCCGACTGTACCCAGAAAATTGCTTTGTCCGGGTCAAGTCCCAGGGCAAGAAAATCCATGGCAGCGTCAAGGGTTCTGCTTCTTAAAGTGGAAGCATCATACACTGTTGTCAATGCATGATAATTGGCAATGAAGCACAGCAGTTCATTATCGTTTTGGAATTCAATCATTCTCTTTATCATGGCAAAATAATTGCCTATATGAAGAGAGCCTGACGGCTGGATTCCGGATAGTATCCTCAAATTAAACACTCCTTTAAAGTAATTCTGTTTATAGAAAACAAAGCTGCGGGTAGAAATTGCTCCCATCAAGCTTTGTGGGTATAATCGATAACCGCTTTTATATCAATCATGTTTAAATGGATTATCGATACTATTTTACATCATATTGCAATATAAATACAATATACTGAGCCTTTTTTGGCAGGATGCGCAAAAGCTCGCTCCGGCACCGAAGGGCAGTATGATACACGCTAAATCACATTATCATCATATAACGGTTATGAGCCGGAAGTTACAGCTTCTTTCTCAGAGGCGAGCTTTTCCCAAAGAGGGTAGAGCTCTTCCAGCTTTTTCTCCAGGAGGTTCTTTTCGTCATTGAGCTGCATAAGCTTCACATGGTCGGTGCACACTTCTTCCAGCAGCATTTCCGCCTTTATCTCTTCGAGCCTTTTCTCCGCATCGCTTATGGCCTGCTCGGTTTCTCTCAGGCGCTTTTCCAGCTTTCTTTGATAGGCTCTTTCCTCCTTGCTGGCGATATGCTCCTGTTTGGAGGCGGACATTTTGACCTCTCTGGCATTATCCGTATTGGAAACCCTGTTATTTGCCTTGTATTCCAGGAAGCTTGTATAGTTGCCCGGATAATCGAACAGGGAAGTACCCCTGAACTCAAGAATGCGGGTGGACAACTTGTTTATGAAATACCGGTCATGGGATACCGCCAGTATTGTCCCTTCAAATTTCTGCAGGGCATCCTCCAGCACTTCCCTGGAGTTTATATCAAGGTGGTTGGTGGGTTCGTCCAATATCAGGAAATTTGCCTGAGACAGCATGATTTTCGTCAAGGCAACCCTGCTTTTCTCACCGCCGCTTAAAACCGAAATAGGCTTAAAAACATCCTCACCGGTAAAAAGGAAGGAAGCGAGGGCATTCCTTATCTCCGTGTGGGTAAGATCATCATTCTCATCCCATACTTCTTCCAATACGGTGTTGTTTTCATCCAGGTCATTCAGTTCCTGGTCATAATAAGCCAGCAGTACATTATGGCCGAACTCATATGCACCCGAGCTCTGCTCCACCTTTCCAACCAATATTTTGAGCAGAGTTGACTTTCCGCATCCGTTCGGTCCTAAAAGGAAAACATTCTCCTTCTTGCGAAGCTTGAAGCTTATGTCCTTGAAAAGTGGCTTGCCGGGGTATTCCTTGCTGAGATTTTCCACCGAAAGCACATCGTTTCCGCTTTCAATTCCTGCCCTCAGCTTCATTTTGATCTTTCCCGGCAAATCTTTGGGTTTTTCCACCTTTTGCATCCTGTCAATAGCTTTTTGCCGGCTTTCTGCCGCAATTATATTTCTCTCTCTGTTCCATCGCCTCTGCTGTTCAATAAATGCTTCCAAGCGGGCTATTTCTTTCTGCTGAAGTTCATAATGCTTTTGCTGAATTTCCCTGTCCAAAGCTTTTTGTCGGACATATTCCGTATAATTGCCGTTATATACTTTGCATCCATGGTTTTCTATCTCAATGGTCTTGCTGGTGACAGAATCAAGGAAATATCTGTCATGGGAAATGACCAGTACGCTGTTTGCGTAATTTTTCAAAAAGTTCTCAAGCCACTCCAAGGCATCAATGTCCAGGTGGTTTGTAGGCTCATCCAGAAGCAGAATGTCCGGCTGCTCCAGAAGCAATTTTGCCAGAGCCATCCTGGTTTTCTGTCCGCCGCTTAAAGAGCTTATTTTCAAATCAAACTGGTCCTCGGTGAAGCCAAGACCCTTCAATATGCCCTTAACCCTGCTGTTATACTCAAATCCGCCGGAGCGGGAGAAATTATCGGCAAGGTCGGAGTACTCTTTCACCAGGGACTCAAGCCTTAATTCATCCTTTTCCCTGCTGATGGATTCTTCCAGCGCTTTCATACGGCTTTCCATCTCTATGAGGTGCGAATAAGCAGACATTACCTCATCCCAAATCGTATTGGATGAATCGAGCCCTGAATTCTGCTCCAGAAACCCTATTTTTCTGGATTTGGCAACAAATACCTCGCCGTCGTCAGGCTGCAGTGTCCCGGCGATGATTTTAAAGAGGGTGGACTTACCGGCGCCATTTACACCTACTATGCCAACTTTTTCTGATTCCTGAAGGTTGAAAGAAATATTTTCCAGTATTTTGTTTGTGCCGAAAGACAGCGATATATTGCTGCAGCTTAGTACAATCATAAGACATCTCCTCTTTATGACTATCAGTGCAATTTTATCAAAAAACTTGATTAGCGGCAACAGCTCTTTTTTTAATCAATATCGATTATTGACAATAAAATAACAATAATGATATAATCCATTTATAGTAAATGCTTATGTGCATTATGATTCCAAATTTTGTTTAATTATACCAGGTATTTACATGCAAATGAACTGCTATAGGTTTATTGCATGAATTTGCCAATTCTAACAGGGACATTTTGCTGTAAATTATGGTTTACAGCTTTTTGGTGCCTTTAAGGAGGAAGAGTTTTGGATTTGAATAAGAAGAAGATATCCATTGCCGTAATCAAACGTTTGCCAAGGTATTACAGGTATCTCTATGATTTGCTCAAACTGGGCATTACCAGGATTTCCTCGAAGGAACTGAGTGAAAGGATGAATATCACTGCCTCTCAAATACGCCAGGATTTAAATTGCTTTGGTGGATTCGGTCAGCAGGGTTATGGTTACAATGTGGAATCCCTGTTCAATGAAATCAGCAATATTCTGGGAGTTAATGAAACCTTTCATACCATAATAGTTGGTGCAGGGCATATGGGGCAGGCTTTGGCTAATTATGGGAATTTTGAAAAAAGAGGATTCAAGGTTGTGGGTATTTTCGATGTGAATCCTGCTGTCGTGGGAACCGCTATAAATGGAATCGAGGTATTGCATATAGATAAATTGGATGAGTTTATTAAGCAAAACAAGGTAGATATAGGAATTCTCACCGTACCGTACGACCAGACTCCTGCAGTAGCTGACAGGCTGGCAAGGCTCGGAGTAAAGGGGTTGTGGAATTTCTCTCCCATGGATCTTGAACTGGAGCATGATGTAGTTATTGAAAACGTGCATTTAAGTGACAGCCTTATGGTATTGGGTTACAAGCTGAATGAGATGAGAAACAGAAACAAGTCTAAAAATTAGGAAAATACAGAGTACTAAATATCGACAAAGTACTAAATATCTACAAATAATTTTTGCGAAAAACACAAAATAAGGCATATTCAAATACAAGGTATATATAAAGTATGAATAATTCACATAAATAAAAGTTGGCTAAGCCAACTTTTATTTGTATACTCTATAACCTTTGTCGGCCAGCAGTTTGCCGGCGGCATCGACGCTGGCCGGGTCCGGCAGGGTAATTTTGAGGCATCCCTGCTCAAACTCCCTGCTGTTGGACACATTGATATTTTTAATATTGATGCCGCTATCTCCCAGGATGGTGGCAATTTCTCCGATTATGCCGGGTTTGTCCACCACATCCACTATCAGCTCATAAATTGGAGCTATAAGACCGGGCTTGCCGGCAGGGATGGAATCCCGGAAATGCTTCGCATCTTCGAAAAAGTGGTATAGTCCTGCAGAATTTTTTTGCTCCATGAGCCCGCTGAACCTGTTCAAAATCTCTATATAGTGCTCCAGTATCCTTTTTATTTCCATCCGGTTGCTTAAGACGATGCTTTCCCAAACTTCCGGGCTGGAGGAGGCTATCCTTGTAATGTCCCTGAAACCACCGGCAGCGAGCATCTGCATTTTACCATCTGGCGTTTCCATATCCTTTACCAGGTTGACGAGGGCTGACGCTATTATATGAGGTACGTGGCTTATGCCTCCTGTTATTCTGTCATGTTCTTTTGCATCCAGTACTACGGGTATGGCACCTATTCCCTCAATGATCCCTTTCAAAACGGACATTGCCTGCGGTGTGGTGCTTCTGGATGGTGACAGAATGTAATAAGCATTTTCAAAAAGGTGTGCCGCACCGGAGGAATAGCCGTTTTTCTCTTTTCCCGCCATGGGATGACCACCGATAAAGCATGGGGGAGAGGCCATGCTGTTTACCTGGTCTATTATATCTGATTTGGTACTTCCCACATCTGTTATGATGCAATCCGCTTTTACTTTTCCTGCAATGCAGCTTATATACTCAAAAGTGTATTTAACCGGGGTGCATATGAATATGATGTCTGAATTATATACATGGTCATTCAGCTGCGTAAATCCCCGGCATATGACCTGGTCTTTAATGGCCGCGTCAATATCCTGCCGGTTGGGAGTAACTGCTGTAATATCCCGTATGCCCAGACGTTCTTTCAGGGCTCTTGCCAGGGAACCTCCGATAAGTCCCAGGCCAATTATTGTAACTTTCATATTATCCATATTCATATTATTCATGTTTGAATTCTCTCCCGACTATGTCAGCAATTTTACTGATGTCTGCGCACAGTTCATCAAAGCTCTCCGGGGTGAGCTGCTGCGAAGCATCGGACAAGGCACACCTTGGATTTGGGTGCACTTCGATTATGAGCCCGTCGGCTCCGGCGGCTATTGCAGCTTTTGACAGGGGGAGCACAAACTGGGTTTTCCCTGCAGCATGGCTGGGGTCTACGATTATCGGCAGGTGGCTTGTGCTTTTTACCACAGGCACCGCGCTGATGTCCAGCGTATTTCTGGTAGCGGTTTCAAAGGTTCTTATTCCTCTTTCGCAAAGAACTACATTGTAGTTGCCCTCACTCATGATATATTCGGCGGCATTCAGCCATTCTTCGATGGTGGTGGCTGAACCGCGCTTGTAAAGCACAGGCTTGCCGGAACGCCCGATCTCCCTCAAAAGATGGAAATTCTGAGCATTCCGTGCTCCTATCTGAAACATATCCACATATTTATAAGCTATCTCTACAGCTTTTTCGCTGGTTACTTCGGTTATCACCTGAAGACCGGTGGCATCCTTCGCTTCCTTCAGGAGCTTGAGGCCTTCTTCCTCCAGACCCTGGAAGGAATAGGGAGAAGTTCTGGGTTTAAAGGCACCACCTCTTAAAAATTGTGCTCCGGCTTTTTTAACAGCAAAGGCGGCATCCATTATCTGCTGATAGTTTTCGACCGCACAGGGACCGGCCATTATCACCAGCTCCTTACCGCCTATTTTCACACCATTCACATCTACTATGCTGGGCTCCGGTTTGAAAGTTCTGCTCGCCAGTTTGTAGGATTCCATTATCGGAACCAGCTTTTCTACTCCCGGCATGAGCTCCAGGGGGACATCGCTCAATACTCTCTTATCCCCGATAACACCGATAATAGTTCTTTCAGTCCCTTTTGAAATATGTACTCCAAGCCCAAGGGACGACAGGGTCTTGGAAATTTCAGCTACATCCTTTTCCTGAGAGTCAGGTTTCATAACAATGATCATTGGCTATACTTCCTTTCTACACGATTATTTACAACAGGCGCGGCTGCCATAATAAATCCTGCATGAAACTGCGCACCCTTCACCGGCAACTGCCTTGTTCAATCTATCCTTGCTGTGTTGGTTATTCCAAGCACAAGTCCTGAGCTTATTAGCCTTTGAACTTTCCACAGCACCGTCTTATATTAACCGTCACAATCCTTCATGCTTGCAAAGAGCAAACAATGATGGAGAGGACATTAATATTTTTGCGTTGATAGATTAATTTTAAAGCACATTACCGGCATTGTTTTCCATACTACCGTATTACACTAATTACCCGGGATCCGACAGGGCTAAACCCTTTTGCTCCTGCATCGGTCCAGGACCTACGGCAATTCCCCGGGTTTATTCTAAATTTACATCTCCCCTGCCTAAAAGTCAAGGGAAACTAATTTCTGCCTATCTATTGTAATATATGATATGACCCACAAAAAATGAAAGCTCGAGTTTGTCGGATTTCGTTTGATTATCTTTGTAATCCACTTTTTTACTTGAAATTTATCCTTAGAAAATGATGGCAAAAAGAGTTAATTGCCCCACGGAAAAATATAAGTTAAATTATTATAATAAAAAAGAGGAAAAATTCAAAATTAATAGAATATAAAATAATATTGGTATGAGTTCTAAACATGTGAAAAGATGAATATATAGGAAGTTCTGCAAATTTACGGCAACAGACATTTTTACTTCGCTCACAAAAAATTTCACAGTACCCCGACATTTTAACTTAATGCTGAATTTGATTTGATTATTAGAATTATTTTCCTAGAATTTAGGTAATATAATAACGATATAAATTAATTGGCAGCTAAGGAAAATTAAAATAAACTAAGGGGGAATTTCTATGAAAGATTATACCGGTGAAAGAATCCGGAATGTCTGCCTGATGTCCCATGGAGGGGCGGGTAAGACCACTCTGGCAGAGGCGATGCTGTATAACACCGGAGTTCTTGACAGGCTGGGAAAAGTAGTTGACGGAAACACAACCACCGACTTTGATCCAGAGGAAATCAAGAGGAAGATCTCCATAAGTACGGCAATAGCGCCCTGTGAGTGGAAGGATCATAAAATCAATGTAATTGATACTCCCGGATATTTTGATTTCGTGGGTGAAGTAAAGCAAGGCATACGTGTGGCGGACAGCGCCATAATACTGGTCTCTGCCAAGAGCGGAGTGGCTGTGGGAACAGAAAAGTCCTGGGCTTATGCCGGAGAACACAAGTTGCCCGTTGTCTTCTTCATCAATAAAATGGATGAGGAAAATGCCGATTTCTTCAAAGTTGTTGATCAGCTTATCAATACTTTCGGTAAAAAAGTAATTCCATTTCAGGTACCCATAATCGAGGGTGAAAAGTTTACCGGTTTTGTTGATATTATAACCATGAGTGCGAAAAAGTTCGACAAGGATAAGCTGGTAGATACAGCTATTCCTGCCGATTTAGATAATAAAGTCGCCGAGATCAGGGGAGTTTTGGCTGAAGCTATCGCGGAAACGGATGAGGAACTGATGGAGAAGTTCTTCGCCGATGAGGAATTTACCCCGGAAGATATTAACCGAGGCATTTGCAGCGGAGTGGCAGATGGCTCAATCGTTCCTGTATTATGCGGTTCTGCAGCAAACAACCTGGGAGTGCAGCCCCTCATGGATATGATAATTGGATGCCTGCCGTCGGCGGCTGCTGCTCAGACGGTTAAAGGAAAATTGCCCGAAAGCGATAAAGTGGTAGAATTTAAAACAGCTCCCGATGCTCCTCTTTCAGCTCTAGTCTTTAAAACGATCGCAGACCCATTCGTAGGTAAAATTTCGCTTTTCAGAGTGTACTCAGGTACTTTAAAATCGGATTCGGTAGTATTCAATTCAACAACCCAGAAAACTGAAAAGATCGGTTCTCTTTTTATAATGAGAGGCAAGAAGCAGATTCCTACAGATAAGCTTGTAGCAGGCGACATCGGAGGCATTTCAAAGCTTCAGAACACAAACACCAATGATACCCTTTGCGAGCAGGCAAAACCCATCGTTCTTGACAAAATAGAATACCCCGAACCTTCGATATCCCTTGCAGTTGAGCCCAAGGCAAAAGGAGACGAGGAGAAAATCAGTGCAGGGCTTCAAAAGCTGCAGGATGAAGATTTGACTTTCAAGGTAACCACAAATACGGAGACAAAGCAAACCCTCATCTCAGGTATTGGAGAACAGCATCTTGACGTGATTACCAGCAAGCTCAAATCCAAATTTGGTGTTTCTGTTAACCTGACAGATCCGAAAGTTCCTTACAGAGAAACCATTAAGAAAAAAGTTAAAGTTGAAGGCAAGCATAAGAAGCAATCCGGTGGTCACGGCCAGTATGGTCATGTATGGATTGAATTTGAGCCCGGCGAGACGGAAGATCTGACCTTTGAAGAAAAAATATTCGGTGGTGCGGTACCCAAGCAGTATCATCCGGCTGTTGAAAAAGGTTTGAGAGAAGCCATCCAGCATGGTGTACTAGCCGGATATCCTGTTGTTAATCTCAAGGCTACGCTGGTAGATGGATCATACCATGATGTCGACTCATCGGAAATGGCCTTTAAGATTGCAGCAAAGCTTGCATATAAGAAAGGCCTGGCAGAAGCTTCTCCTGTGCTTCTCGAGCCTATAGCCCATGTGGAGGTTTATGTGCCCGACAGCTATATGGGAGATGTGATTGGAGATCTCAATAAGCGCCGTGGCAGGATTTTGGGAATGAATCCTCAGGAAGGGGGCATACAGCAGGTGGTAGCGGAAGTACCTCAGGCTGAGATGTTCAAATATGCCACCGAACTGAGATCCATGACTCAAGGCAGGGGATATTTCAAACTGTGGTTTGAAAGGTATGAGGAAGCTCCCGCCATGATAAGCCAGAAGGTTATTGAGGAAGCTAAGAGGAACATGGCTGAAGATAATATGGATGAATAAAATTAAAATAAGAGGTGCTGCCTTAAGTTTAAGGCAGCACTTTTTCATTTTGCTCACCAGATCCAAAGTATACCACGGTAAATACCATGGTTTTTGCTGGAACAAATTTTAAAGTGCTTAAGTCTAAAATTACAGAATGATAATTTTGCTTTTAAACAGCGGCCAAAGCAAGGGTTTTACGCTGACACTGCCGATATATTTATACTCTGATCTCTTTGCAGCATTGAATCAAATCACAGCTTCCCTTACAGTTTTACTGATGCAAAATAAATGCACTAATAGCCTGGCCTTTAATGCCAAAGGAGTTGGAAACATAGAGATTATATAAATATTAAAAGGGGGACACGAAATGCTTAAAAGAGTGCTTTGCTTATTAATTGCAGCGGTTCTTGTCTTTTCATCCATGGCGGGATGTGGCAGTAAGAGCAGCAAAAAGACTGCTTCTTCCGTTGCATACGATAAGAGCTTAATGTCGAATTCGAAAGCTGACTACAATTCTGCAGGTTCCGATGGTGATGCAGGTAAAGCGGAAAATGAAACAGCGGAGGCTGATCAGGCTGCAAATGCTGATTCCATCAGTGGCGCGGGTATTTCTACTGCTTCTCTTTCCAATGCCATCTTATCCGAAAGAAAACTCATCAGAAGCGCTAATGTCACAGTGGAAGTGGATGATTTTGAAAAGGCATACGGGCAGCTTAAGACGCTTATCAACGCCATTGGCTTTATCCAGGAGTCAAGCATCAGGAAGGACAAAAGATATATTGATTCCCAAGAGGTGTTATTGACAAGGGCAGTAATCATACTGAGGGTGGACAAGGACAAGTTCGAGCAGGTGGTGGACGGGATAAGCGGATTGGGAACTCTTATCGATCAAAGCATTTATGGTGAGGACGTAACGGACAAATATTTCGACAAGGAAGCAAGGCTGAGGCTTTTAAGATTTGAGGAAAGCCGCATTGAGGAATACCTTAAGAAGCTTACCGACCTGGATGCGATCTTTCGGGTAGAACGCCAGCTTACCGAAATACGTCATGAGATTGAAAGCCTCACAGGCACGTTGAAAAAGTGGGATAACCTCGTGGAGCTTTCAACCATCACCGTCAACATGAACGAGAAAGAACCGGAAGCAAATGCTGGGGACAGTAAAGGTAAATCATATCTGACAAGGCTGAAGGAAAGATTTGAGGGAGGCATTAGAGGCTTGATTTCCTTCTGCGGCGATGTGGTGCTGTTCCTGGTAGGTATACTTCCGACCTTATTGCTTCTGGCAGTTTTGGGATTAATAGCTTATAAGGTTTACAGGGCATTTTCCAAAAAAACGCCCAAAGCTCCGGCAGATAAATCATCAGAGGAGAATACCCAATAAATGCGGTTAGGTATAGGCTGTAATCATCAGCAAAGACCTTGTGAAGGGATTGAATCCATCCGGTTTCCAGTAAACCTGGTGGATTCTTTTATTTCTCTAAATTCTTATATCAAATTTATGCTTTATGTTTCCCTTGCTGTTTATATTAAAAAACTATGGGTTGAAAAATATCTACAGGAATTGGAAATTATGGATTGAAACTCAGGTACCAATTTTATATTTTTTTTCGAAAAAGAGTTGCAAAATATCCAGAACGTAGTACAATATAATTAACGGATGAAGAGAGCATTAATTATGAAACACTATGCTGTGTTCAGTCATAAAAGCGCATAACATATCCACACCATGGGAATATTCAGATTAAGACGACGGAAGTTTTACTTGTCAGATACTATTTTCACAAAGGTTTTACAGCAGTTTTTGGTTGGCGTTAGCAAGCACAAGCAGGGATGGTGAGAGCAGCGGGTGGAGACTGCCGCAAGACGTCATCAAAAGGCGGAACTATTAAGTTTTGCATAAAAGCGTGATTCTCAACAATAAAAATTGATAAGGGGGATACCATGAAAATTTTAAAGTTTGAAGACAGGTATGTGCCGGAAGTTGTGTCACTGTGGAATACTCATCTCAGCGGACAGACACAGTATAAACCGCTTACCGAAAAGGAATTCGAAGCCAAGTTTTTAAAAGATCCTAATTTTTCTTATGATGGCACTTTTGTAGCTGTGGAAGACGGAAAAGTCATCGGTTTTGCCAATGGAGTTGTAAAAAAGCAGTTTCTGCCGGGAGAGAACCATGAAAACACTCCGGGGTACCTTACCATGGTGGTGGTGGATACGGAGTACAGGGGAAAGGGCTATGGCTCGGCACTGCTTCACGAACTGGAGGAATTCTTCAGAAAAAACGGAAAAAAGAAATCCCAGTCCATTTTCTTTAATCCCATAAAGCTGGAATGGTACATACCGGGTACCGACGGGCATGACCATAACAATTCTCCCGGAGTGGATGCGGATACTCCGGCGGTAAAATTTATGGAGAAAAACGGATATCGCATATTGACAAGGGAGGTCTCCTATTATCTGAATCTTTCCGACTTCAAGATGAGTGAGAAATGCATCAAGAGGCGCCAGGAGCTTATGGAAAAGGGGATATACACCGGATTCTATGATCCTGAAAAGCATTATGGTTTCGATGAACTGTTTGATGATTTGGGAAGCGAGGACTGGAGGAAGGGCATCATGGATAACCTGGCGAAGGATAAACCTGATCCGGTTATCGTGGCGGCAGATCATGGCAAGATCTGCGGATTTACAGGACCGATAAGGGTGCAGGAAAGCGGCAGAGGATTTTTTGTCGGGATAGGAACCCATTCACAGTATAGAGGCGAAGGAATTATGACGGTGCTGTTTGAATTGCTGATGGATGGTTTTAAAAACGCGGGGGCAAAATTCAGCAGCCTTTTTACAGGAGCGGATAACCCTGCCGGGAAAACCTATGAACGTACAGGTTTTAAAGCGGTTAGAAACTGGGCAGTTATGGGAAAGGAGATATAAATTATGGAAGGTAAAAGAAAGCATATCATGGCAATAGGAGCTCATATTGGGGATGCGGAGCTGACATGCGGAAAAACACTGGCAAAGCATGCCATATTAGGGGACAAGATAACTATCGTAGGTGTGACGGCGGGTGAAAGAGGTGCGCCGCCCACCATGAGTGTAGAGGATTTCAAGCAGATGAACATCAATTCTGCCGCCGAATTTGCAAAAATGCTGAACGGAAAATCCATAGTTCTGAATTACAGGGACGGTGAAGTTCCGGAGAATGAAGAGATAAAATTTGAAATAGCCGATCTGATCAGAAGGGAAAAGCCCGATGTAATACTTACCCACTGGTGCCACAGCATGCACAAGGACCATATGACTGTCCACCGGGTAGTAAAAGATGCCATGTTCTATGGCGCTTTGAGCACCATGGAAAGGGATCTCCCGGCCCATTACGCCAGTGGACCGTATTTTGCTGATAACTGGGAGGACTCTCACGATTTTGTTCCATATATATATGTGGATGTGACGGAAGGATATGATCTTTGGTATGAGGCTGTTCAAAAGCTCTGGCTGACCAATAATTCTCCGTGGTTTAAATACCTGGAGTATTATGATGCACTGAGCAGGGCAAGAGGAGCCATCATACACAGGAAAAGGGCTGAATGCTTTGCGGTAGGTCCGTATGACATGAAGAAGGTAATAGATTCCTTTTAGGGCATGATAACGGACTTTTGCCATATTGACTGTGTTTTCAGGGTGATGCCATGATTTTCAACGTGAATGATGATTCTAATGCAAATTTTGATACTGCCTTTAATTTGCTTGCCCGGTCAGCTGATGCAGGTGTTTTCCCAGGTGCGGTGGCTGCCATCGGACATTCGGACGGCCTTCTGAGGGTCGGAGCCTATGGCAGCCGGTGCCTGGTGCCGGAAAAGCTTCCGGTGCTGCCGGACACTCTGTATGATCTGGCTTCCTTGACCAAGGTTGTTGCCACCACGCCCCTGTTTTTAGTTTTTCAGGAAAAGGGCTGGTTGTCGGCTATGGATAAGGTGTCCTACTATATTGATGGATTTGATGAAGGCAACAAAAAGCATATCACCCTTCTAAACCTGCTTACCCATACCTCCGGCATGAAGGCCCATGTACGGTTGGATCAAATGTGCCGAGATCGCCGGGATGCGGTGCGTTATATTACGGAACTCCCGCTTTTGCATGATCCCGGTGAAAGGGTTGTCTACAGCTGCCTGGGATACATATTGCTGGGGCATATACTTGAAAAGGTGGGAGATGACAGGTTGGATGCCCTTTGCAAAAGGTATGTTTTCGACCCTTTGGACATGCATAATACATCTTTCAACCCTGAGCCGGGGAATATTGCCGCTACTGAGTACGATGAGAAAGAAGGAAGGCCGCTGGTGGGACTCTGCCATGATGAAAACGCGAGGTTTTTGGGAGGAGTCTCCGGAAATGCCGGCCTCTTTTCTAATATTTATGATCTGGCCATATTTGGGCAAATGCTCATCAATAACGGCCTGCATAAGGGCAGGAGGTTCTTGTCCGGAGCAAGCATAAAAGCGATGACAAGGAATTACACTTCCCACTTAAATGAAGACAGAGGTTTGGGTTGGTGCATAAGGGGCAGCAGATTGGGCGGTATGGAGGAGGTATACATCTCTGCCGGAGATCTCATGCCTCCGGAAGCCTATGGGCATACCGGTTTTACCGGCACTTCCCTGTGGATTGACCCTGAGGACGACCTGTTTATAATCCTGCTCAGCAACCGCGTCCATCCCAGCAGGGACAATACGGAATTTTTACGGTTCAGGCTTCTCTTCCATAATGCAGTAATGGCAGGTATGGAAAGGTGAGTCATGTAAATTAAGGGAGGCATAGCATTGATGGAACAGGAAAAAGCTTGTGTCAAGAATGGAATAGATTGCATAGACAAGTATGATCATTTATTTGAAGGAAAGAGGCTTGGATTGATAACAGGGCCCACCGGGCTGAACAGGCAGTTGGAATCCACCATAGATATATTGAAGGATAGATACAATCTGAAAGCCCTTTATTCTCCTGAACACGGTGTAAGGGGGAATTTACAGGCCGGAGTCCACGTGGATACATATGTGGACGAGAAAACCGGTGTCCCTGTATTCAGCCTTTATGGCGACCACAGGAAGCCTTCGCCTGAAATGCTGAAGGATATAGATGTTCTTGTCATGGATATACAGGATATAGGCTCGCGCTATTATACATATCTTTATACCATGTCCTATTGCATGGAAGCCTGCGCGGAAAATAAAAAGACTTTTGTGTTGATGGACCGCATAAATCCCATAGGAGGCATTGAAGTGGAGGGAAATGTCCTGGACCCGGAATACTCCTCCTTTGTGGGCATGTACCCGATAACAAACCGCTACGGCCTTACCGCCGGAGAGCTGGCCATGCTATTCAACAAGGAGTTCGGCATCGGCTGTGACCTGGCTGTGGTCAGGCTGGAAGGCTGGAAAAGAGATATGTATCAAAAGGATACCGATCTTTTATGGGTAAGTCCCAGCCCCAATATTCCTACTATGGATACGGCAGTGCTCTACAATGGCACCTGCTTGTTTGAAGGCACCAACATATCCGAGGGCAGGGGTACCACAAAGCCTTTTGAAATGATTGGCGCCCCCTGGCTCGATCCGTACAAGCTGGCGGACAAAATGAACAGCAAGTCCCTTCCTGGGGTTTTGTTCAGGCCTGTATACTTTGAGCCCACCTTTTCCAAGCACAAAGGGCAGCAGTGCAAGGGAGTCCAGATACATGTGACGGATTACAAGGCTGTAAAGCCTGTGGAAGTGGGGATAAAGCTTTTATATGAGATTATGGACCAATCTTCCGATAATTTTGAATGGCTGCCGCCCAGCACAGAAAAAGGCAGGTACTTTATAGATCTTCTTGCAGGTTGTGAGGATGTGAGACTGAGGCGATATGAGGCCGACGAGTTGCTATACAGGTGGAAAGCGGAAAGCCTCCGTTTCAAAAATTGCAAGGAGCAATATCATCTCTATTGAAGGATGGTTGAAATACCTTTACAATTAGGATGAAAGGATGATACATAACAGGTATTGACGGGGAAGGATGTCAACGTGGCTTTGGAGCTTGCAAGCATTCTCAGGATTTGCATAAGGGGGTAGCAAAATGCCCGGACTGATGTTGAAAATTAAGGAATCACTAAAGGATATGAGCCTTTCTGAAAGAAAGGTTGCCAACTATATTCTTAATAATACCGAAGAGGCGGTGGGGCTCTTTATAGGCGAGCTTGCCGAAAGGTGTGGCACCAGCAAGGCATCGGTTATAAGGATGTGCAGGACGCTCAATTATGACGGATACAGGGAGTTTGCCCTTGCCCTGGCATCGGATGTCGCATCGGAAAAGGAGGATGACGGTGCATATACTGATATAAGAGCCGGGGACGACCTTGAAACTATAATAAAAAATGTGTGCCATAACAGTAAAAAATCCATAGATGACACATATAAGGTTCTGAACAGCAAGGATGTGGAAAGGGCAATCAATATCATACATAAAGCCAGGAGAATTCTGTTTTTCGGAGCAGGCGCTTCCGGACTGATCGCCCTCGATGCCCAGCAGAAATTCATAAGGATAAATAAATGCGCATGGGCATATACCGACCAGCATATGCAAGCCACTTCAGCCGCAAATCTTTCAAAAAATGATGTGGTGGTGGTAATATCCTATTCGGGGGAAACCGCCGACATAATTGAAAGCGTTAAAATTGCAAAGGAGTCAGGAGCGACCATAATATCCATAACCAAATATGGTAACAGCACCCTGAGCGAAATATCCGATATCAATTTGTTCTTCTCATCGCCTGAAACGATGATGAGAAGCGGAGCGATGGGATCACGAATCGCACAGCTCACAATAATTGATATTATCTTTACAGGCGTGGCAAGCCTCGAATATCCATACATCAAAAAGTATCTCGACAGGACTAAATTAGTAACCTCAAAAAAGAGGAGCAAGAAGTAAAGAGGATTTTTCACGGAGAAAAATGAATGAGACAATAGCATAGAGTGGGAGAAAATCGCGAGATGCTCATGAATGTAGATGTTCATGATTATATAAAATGAAGCTCGCGGTTTTTTTATGAGTGCATATTATCACACGGAGGAGAAAAAATATATTAAGACAAAAAATCATCCGGAATTGGCCGGATGGAATGGGAAGATCACAGTTTTAGGTGCAAAGAAAAATTATTATTCAAACTCCTTTCTATGCATGAATGTGCCAATAAAAAATATCAGGCACCGATCGGTAGAAATGGAGCTTATTATCTTCCTGCCTGGATATTTGAGAATTCATCGCGACGGACAAAGCCGGTGGAAAATATAGCAAACCGGCGTTACGATGAGAAAATTCCAAGAAAACGTCCTGTGGGAAAGATATAATAGAATATTTGCCTTTTATTAAAAATAAACATACCTTGAAGGAGATGCAGGGGCCTCTTATAATATTATTGAAGGTCAAAGAAAGTCAAAATCAATTAATAAAATGACTGGTTATCCCTGCCAGTAAAATGAGTAAGGGGTGATTATAGTGGCAAGATTGAGTGATTTGATTGAAGCTTTTATAAAGCAGTTGATCAATGATACCGACGGAGTGGTGGAGATTCAGAGGAATGAGCTGGCAAACCAGTTTAACTGCGTTCCCTCTCAGATCAATTATGTAATAGATACGAGATTTACCACGGATAAAGGCTATTATGTGGAAAGCCGCAGAGGTGGTGGAGGGTACATCAGCATTAGAAGGGTAAACATAACGAGACCAGGCAGTTATCTGATGCACATTGTCAACTCCATGGGAAACAGCATTTCCCAACAATCTGCCAACATTTTTATAAACAATTTCATTGACTATGAAGTCATTTCGGAAAACGAGAGCCTGCTTTTGAAAGCAGCAACAAGTGATAAGGCTCTGGGCATTGTCCAGATGCCGGAACGGGATATGGTAAGGGCGGCTATACTGAAAAATATGCTGGTGAGCCTTATTGCCAAAAAAGAGAAATAAACGGTTAAATGCGATAAACAATGGGTAACTCTGGAATATACTAAAATTAGAATTAAAGCTTTGGCGCTTGTGCGAGAGGAGTGGGATATATGCTGTGTCAGAACTGTCAGAAGAGGGTTGCCAATGTGCATTATACACAGATAGTGAATAATAAAAAGATAGAGTTGTATTTATGTGAGCAATGTGCGAGGGAAAAAGGACAGCTGGGAATGGAAGAAGCTTTTAACCTGAATGATTTTTTTTCAGGCTTTTTGGGATTTGGGGGCTTTCCAGGATACATGCAGCCTGCAGCCCCAAAATCATCAGTGTGCAGTGAATGCGGAATGAGCTTTGAGGAATTTCAAAAGACCGGAAAGCTGGGATGTGCAAATTGCTACGCAACTTTTTCCGATAGACTTAAGCCTCTGGTAAAAAGGCTGCATGGTGGGATAAAGCATACCGGCAAGGCGCCTTTGAAAGTTTCCCAAAGTGCAAATACGTCCACTAAGCTGGAAAAGCTGAAGGATATGCTGGCAAAAGCCATACAGAATGAGGAATATGAAAAGGCCGCAGAGATCAGGGACCAAATAAAGGCGCTGGAAAACAGCGGCAAGCAATAAATGAGCATATTGGACGGATTGTTTGATTTTATAAAGTATGGAGGATACAGGATATGGCAGGTTGGTACATTGAGAAAGGTCCGGAATCGGATGTTGCGGTAAGCAGCAGGGTCAGGCTTGCCCGGAATTTAAAGAATTTTCCGTTTCCGCCCAGGATGAGCAGGGAACAGGAGGAAATGCTGATTCGTGATATCAGGAATGCAGCATTGGATAAGGACAATGATTTTGCAAGCAACTTGGCATTTATAGATATCACAGGCTTAAGTCCGATTGACAGACAAGCGCTGATGGAAAAACATATAATCAGCCGTGATATGGCTGAATCCCAGAACAGGTGCGGAGTGCTGGTAGGCAATGATGAAAAGATAAGCATAATGATAAATGAAGAGGATCATCTGAGGATACAGTGCATGTTTCCCGGGATGCAGATGGATAAGGCATGGAAATTGTGCAACGATATGGATACTTACTTAGAAGGAAAGGTCGAATATGCCTACAACGACGATTATGGCTACCTTACCTGCTGTCCTACCAATATAGGCACAGGAATGAGAGCTTCGGTAATGCTTCATTTGCCTGCACTGACCATGACAGGCTATATAAAAAATGTACTGGAAGCATGCGGAAAGATCAGCGTTGCAGTAAGGGGCTTGTATGGAGAGAACAGCGAGGCTTCCGGAAACATGTTCCAGATATCCAATCAGATAAGCCTTGGACAGACAGAAGAGGAGATTATTAACAACATAACCGGCATCGCTTCACAGCTTATAGAGCAGGAGAGGCTGCTGAGAAAAGAGTTATACAATCAAAATCCTTACAGGTTTGAGGACAGGATATACCGGTCGCTGGGGGTATTTTCCAACGCAAGGATAATGACATCGGAGGAAGCCCATAAATTATTGTCGGATGTTCGCCTTGGCGTTAATATGGGAATAATTAAGGATATTAAAATCGAGATGCTCAATGAGCTTATGATACTTATTCAACCCGGAAATCTTCAGAAGTATGCCGCAAGGCCCCTGAATCCGGGCGAAAGGGACATAATAAGGGCTGAGATAATTAGAAAAATGTTTGGGAATAGTAATACTTAGAAATTGGAAGTTTACTGGAATGTAACAAAGGAGAGTGATAATCGTGTATGGAAGATTTACGGAAAAAGCGGAAAAAGCCATAGCATATTCCCAGGAAAGTGCTATGATGATGGGACATAACTATGTTGGAACCGAGCACCTTTTGCTCGGCCTTCTGAAGGAAGGAAGCGGCATTGCCGCCCGGGTGCTTCAGGATCAGAAGGTGACGGAGGAAAAGGTGGTAAAGGAAATAGAAGAATTGATAGGCAGAGGGGAGCAGACCGGAGAGCAGCCTTTGGGATTTACCCCGAGGACCAAGAGGGTTTTGGAACTGGCTTTCAGGGAAGCCCGGCGCATGGGCCACAATTATATAGGTACTGAGCATTTGCTTCTGGGCATTATGAAAGAAGGCGAAAGTGTAGCCGTAAGAATTTTGATGGAGCTGGGTGTGGATCCTCAAAGACTGTTCAATGAAATAATCCGGATGCTGAATGATGAAGCTCCCGGAGCAAACGGCGAGCCCAAAGGCAGCTCCAGCAGCTCCAATACCCCAACGCTCAATCAGTTTGGCAGAGACCTGACCGATATGGCGAGGGATGGAAAGATCGACCCGGTTATCGGAAGGGACAAGGAAATTGAAAGGGTTATACAGATACTCAGCAGAAGGACAAAGAACAATCCCTGCCTTATAGGAGAGCCTGGTGTGGGTAAAACCGCCATAGCAGAGGGATTGGCTCAGAAAATAATCGAGGGAAACATCCCGGAAATATTGAAGAACAAAAGGGTTGTAACCCTGGATTTATCATCGATGGTGGCCGGAGCCAAGTACAGGGGAGAGTTTGAGGAAAGGCTGAAGAAGGCCATGGACGAAATAAGGAAGTCCGGAGATGTGATTCTCTTTATTGACGAGATGCATACGATTATTGGAGCCGGTGCCGCGGAAGGAGCCATCGATGCATCCAATATATTGAAGCCGTCTCTTGCCAGAGGTGAAATTCAGGTCATAGGTGCTACCACTTTGGACGAATACAGGAAGCATATTGAGAAGGACGCCGCTCTGGAAAGAAGGTTCCAGCCTATCATAGTGGGTGAACCGTCTAAGGAGGAGGCTTTGGAAATACTCAAAGGGGTTAGGGACAAATATGAAGCTCATCACAGAGTAAAAATAACCGATGAAGCCCTCGAGGCGGCTGTAAGGCTGTCGGACAGGTATATAACCGACAGATACCTTCCGGACAAGGCGATAGACCTGATTGATGAGGCTGCATCCAGGGTGAGGCTGAAAGCTTTTACTGCTCCTCCCGACATTAAAAAATTGGAAGAAAAGGTGGAAAAGCTGAAAAAGGAAAAGGAAGATGCAGTGAGGTCCCAGGAGTTTGAAAAAGCCGCCCGGATCAGGGATGAGGAGCAGAAGGCCAAGAATGAACTGGAAAGGGTTAAGAATGAATGGCAGCAGCAGCACCAGACCAGGACGGATACAGTACTGGAGGATGATATCGCTGAAATAGTATCCTCCTGGACAGGGATTCCTGTAAAAAGGCTGGCAGAAGAGGAGTCGGAAAGGCTTCTTAAAATGGAAGATGTGCTGCATAAGAGGGTAATAGGCCAGGAAGAGGCTGTCAAGGCAGTTTCGAAGGCTATCAGAAGAGGAAGAGTAGGACTCAAGGACCCCAAGCGTCCTGTAGGTTCCTTCATTTTCCTGGGTCCCACAGGAGTCGGAAAAACGGAGTTGACCAAAGCTCTTGCGGAGGCAATGTTTGGTGATGAAAATGCCATGATTCGCATAGATATGTCGGAATACATGGAAAAACATACGGTTTCAAGACTTGTAGGATCTCCTCCGGGATATGTAGGTTACGAAGAAGGTGGACAGCTTACGGAGAAGGTGAGAAGAAAGCCTTATTCGGTGGTGCTGTTTGATGAAATTGAGAAGGCTCATCCGGATGTTTTCAACATTCTGCTGCAGATCCTGGAAGACGGCAGGCTGACGGATGCCCAGGGGAGGACGGTGGATTTCAGAAATACGATTATAATAATGACTTCAAACGTTGGAGCCCGCCTTATTACGGAGCCAAAACGCCTTGGTTTTTCAACAGGGGGAGATGAAAAGGCTAAAAGCTATGAGGATATGAAAAACAATGTCATGGGTGAGCTGAAAAGGACATTCCGTCCGGAATTCCTCAATAGGATCGACGAGATTATCGTATTCCATCCGTTGACGGAAGAAAACATTAAGGACATTGTAAGCCTGATGCTGGATACTCTTGCAAAACGTTTGAAGCAGAATGGAATCACCATCGAAATCACTGATGAGGCGAAAAATCTGCTGGCTAAAAAAGGCTACGATCCCGTCTATGGGGCAAGGCCTCTGCGCAGGGCTATCCAAAGCATGGTTGAAGACAAGCTTGCGGAAGAAATGCTGGAAGGAAGGGTGTCTAAAGGTGATACGGTATTGATAGAGGTTAAGAACGGGGACCTATCATTTACCAGAAAAGGCGAACTTTCATACAGCAAGAAGTGAGTTAAACATGTTAGGCCTCGGTTCTAAACCGAGGCCTTTTTAATGCAAAGCATTTATAAAGCCAATAATTGGTTAATAAGCCTAGCTAACTTCAAAAATATGCATATATTCTTCTTTGATTGGTTAAATCAGCCCAAAATCTTAAATAACCATACGAATATTATATTTGCCAGACATTTCAAAATAGTATATCTTTAATAACTGTGCCCAAGAACATACCAGTATTTTTGCCAAATTTACATAATAGAAGGAGCTATAAGAAGATGAACCTTATCAATGATATTGATGTTTTTGAAGCCATATTTGATATGATCGCTATGCTTAACCAATATACACTGTTGGCATTGTCCATATACCAGCTGGTTATATCGGCATTTGGTTTTTTGAAAAGGAAGGATGTTCCAGGAGAGAAATTTGCTCCTGTAAACAGGTTTGCCCTGGTGGTGGCAGCTCATAATGAGGAGACGGTTGTCGGAAATATAGTACGCAACTTGAACAAGCTGAAATACCCCAGAGATATGTACGATATTTTTGTAATAGCGGACAATTGTGAGGATAACACGGCAGCTATAGCCCGGAAAAACGGAGCAATCGTATATGAGCGTTTTGATAATGAGAAGAAAGGCAAAGGCTTCGCCCTGGAATGGATGTTTGAAAAGCTGCTTAAAATGAGGCCCCAATACGATGCTGTATGCATATTTGACGCTGACAACCTGGTATCTCTTAATTTTCTGGCGGAGATGAACAAGCAGCTTTCCAGGGGATATGAGGTGGTGCAGGGATATCTGGACAGTAAGAATCCGAAGGATTCCATTGTGGCAGGAAGCTATGCCATAACCTACTGGATGACCAACCGGCTGTTCCAGCTGGCAAGGTATAATCTGGGCCTCAGCTGTGCTGTCGGCGGTACCGGTTTTGCAATATCCACCAAGGTTTTGAAGGAGATAGGCTGGGGCGCAACCTGCCTTACCGAGGACCTCGAATTTTCAATGAGACTCGTTCTTAAAGGGAAAAAGGTTTATTGGGCGCATGATGCGGTAGTGTATGATGAGAAGCCTTTAACCCTGAAGCAGTCATTGAGGCAGAGAAAACGCTGGATGCAAGGCCATGCGGATTGTGCCGTCAGGTATTTTAAGCCTCTGTTAAAAATAGCATTTAAGAAAAGAAGCATGGTGGCCTTTGATGCGGCGCTGTACGTTATTCAGCCGCTGATCGTAGTAATATGCGCTATTGGAATGCTGGCGGGAGTACTCAGATATCTGCAGCTTTTTGATCCTTCCGAGCTTTTTACCACAAAAACCCTGCTGTCCGCCTTTTTACTGTTTGCTTCAACATATGGGCTCAGTGCCGTAGCCTTCATCGATGGAAAGCTGTCCTTAAAAGCCATAGGATATGTGCTGCTTCTTCCATTTTATAATCTCACTTGGGTACCGGTAATAATTCTAGGCTTTAAGGATAGAAACAAGAAGGAGTGGATGCATACGATCCACACAAGAGCCATGGATATCAATGATATTAAAGACTTAAAAGGTGCGGCATAGCCTAATGGTATAAGATTGTTCATTTTATCAGAAAAGGAGCTGTCTCAAAATAAGATAAATATTTTGGGACAGCTCCTTTTTATCTTTTTAAATGAAAGCTATGCCTTTTCCAGTTCATTGATACTGATTTCCCGGGTGTGCACCGTATGGCTCCATACTTTGTTGTCTTTGCTGATGAAGCCTTGGATGGTGATGGGCACCCAGGTCAGACAATAAAAGGGATATATCAAAAAGCCCAGCAGCACTTTTAAATTCATCTTTTTCTCCGCAAGAATGACCAGTGGACCGTAGAAGGTCTGGAACAAAACAAGCAATGTCCAAACCTCCGCAGGGAACACATATTTCAGGCTATAAAATGGAGATTCGGGGAACACGGTCTGTATCCACATCATGACGGTAATCAGCCCTATGAATATGTATCTAATCGGCTGAAAAAGATAGACGGCGCAGTCGAAAGCTCTCAAATCACTATCGGTAAAAGCTTTCTTGAAAAGGGGTTTCAGGAATCTGGCAGCACAATCGGCGTGACCCTGCATCCAGCGCTTGCGCTGGTTCCATGATTGCTTCAGCGTAAGGGGCTTTTCATCATATACAACGGCATTTTGTGCCCAGGCGACTTTCATGCCATTTAATGCGAGCTTCATGGTGAATTCCAGATCTTCCGTCAGGCATGTGGCTCCCCATCCTATTTTTTTAAGTACCTCTATATCTATGCAGAAACCTGTGCCGCAAAGCCCGCAGCTGAGGCCAAGGTAATACCTCGGCAGCTGGAATATCCTGTTGGACAGCCAGAAGGCTATGGAGTAGGAGCAGGTGATCCACGAATCGAAAGGATTTTTGCTGTCAAGGTATCCCTGAACTACCTTATGCCCCTTGCACAGCTGTTTGTTCATCTCCAATAGGTAATTTGAAGACACCAGGTTATCGGCATCAAAGACGCTTATCACATCATATTTGTCCCCCATGGCAAAGATATGCTTGAACATCCATTCCAGGGCAAATCCCTTGCCCCTTTCCACATCATTGTTTCTTACATACACTATCGCACCGTTTTCCTCAGCGATTTCGGCTGTCCTGTCAGTGCAGTTATCGGCTATCACATAAATGTCATACATATCCTTTGGGTAATTCTGACGGGAAAGGCTGTTTATAATATGGGCAATAACACGCTCTTCGTTATGGGCGGCTATTAATATGGCAAATCTCTTTTGCGGAGGGTAATTGGAGGCGTCCTCCTCTTTTTTTTTAACCCAACCGAATATGGATATGCCTAAAAAATAGCAGCCTGCTATAAATATGATTATTTGGATGATCTGGGTTGTATATAGCAAGATGTTTTTGATCTGAAGCAACATTTCAATCCTCCGTAGGCCATTCTTTTTTTGTATGGTCTTTTTTCACAATAAATCTTTTCCTTTGCAGTTATATAATTTATATATTATTTTGCGCTTGCCAAGGAAAAATATTTATACTGGCAATATTTGAGGAAATAAAAACATTTCCCGAACTCTTTGCAAGACGGGTATTTTGCCCCGGCATTTTATTGTATTTTGTCCCGGATGTCCACAGTATGATATAATCTTTTTAACGGATGCAAAAATAAATCCGGCTTTTAAAACAACGGAAGAAATTGCGCAGCAATTTCAACACACCGTTTCAACGAGGCGGGAGATTTCAACTCACCGTCTATTGTAAAATTAGGTACACGCCATCTTTGAGAGGTGGGGGATATCTTTAGCCTCGTTATATTTTCCGGACAGATGCAATGCATTGCGGAAATAACTGCAAATTAATTTCATACGGCCTATGGGGTGGGATGATAACATTATGGCAAAAAGCAAATCAGTATTCGTATGCCAGGAGTGTGGATACGAATCTTCAAAGTGGTTGGGAAAATGCCCTGCCTGCGATCAGTGGAATACTTTTGTGGAACAGATTCAGGAGGCACGGAGCAGAAGCATGCAGCCGGCAGCCGGCAATGCAAAGGTTTTCAATATTAATGATATTCAGCTGGAGGAAGAGGAGCGCTATTCCACAGGTATCAAGGAGATGGACAGGGTCTTGGGAGGCGGAATAGTAAGAGGTTCCCTCATACTGGTGGGAGGTGACCCGGGGATAGGTAAATCCACCCTTTTGCTTCAGGTTTGCGAGAGGCTTCAAATGAACGGAAAAGTGCTTTATGTTTCAGGAGAAGAATCGGTTAAACAGATAAAACTCAGAGCCGACAGACTCGGCATCAAGAACGGCAGGCTGCTGATGGTGTCCGAGACGAACTTCAGGGCAATTGAGGGTATTATAGACAGGGAAAAACCGGAAGTGGTCATAATAGATTCCATACAAACCGTTTTTGATGATGAATTGACTTCAGCTCCCGGCAGTGTCAGCCAGGTGAGAGAAGTTACGGGAGGTTTGCTGAGGATCGGAAAAGGGAATAACATCACAATAATTATAGTGGGCCATGTGACCAAGGAAGGGGCCATTGCCGGTCCGAGGGTGCTGGAACATATGGTGGACACTGTTTTGTATTTTGAGGGGGAGAGGCACCTCAGCTACAGAGTGTTGAGAGCCGTAAAAAACAGGTTTGGTTCCACCAATGAAATAGGTATATTTGAAATGAGGGATATAGGCCTGGTGGAAGTGCAAAATCCTTCCATGACTATGCTTTCCGGCAGACCGGTAAATGTGCCGGGATCAGTGGTCATTGCAAGCGTTGAGGGCACGAGGCCGATGCTGATTGAAATACAGGCCCTGGTGTGCGCTACCAGTTTCGGTA
>ENA-OWPA01000377-OWPA01000377.1-bioreactor-metagenome-genome-assembly--contig:-NODE-377-length-64679-cov-41.527600_pt1 | contig 64679 bp, 50 predicted proteins | sample MGYA00238139_ERZ651803 | MGnify/ENA primary metagenome ERZ651803 (study PRJEB26909, sample SAMN07631231) | bioreactor metagenome | isolation source: Switchgrass digestor | place: USA: Dartmouth...
GTTTCCCCCATTGCGCAATATTCCCCACTGCTGCCTCCCGTAGGAGTCTGGGCCGTGTCTCAGTCCCAATGCGGCCGGCCGACCTCTCAGTCCGGCTACCGATCGTCGCCTTGGTAGGCCGTTACCCTACCAACTAGCTAATCGGACGCGAGCCCGTCTCGTACCGCCGGAGCTTTGACTACAACGCCATGCGACATCGTAGTCTTATGCGGTATTAGCGCCGGTTTCCCGACGTTATCCCCCAGTACGAGGTAGGTTGCTCACGCGTTACTCGCCCGTTCGCCACTCTCACCACACCAATCCATCCGAAAACTTCATGGCATGGATCCCGTTCGACTTGCATGTGTTAGGCACGCCGCCAGCGTTCGTCCTGAGCCAGGATCAAACCCTCAAATGAATTATTTGAGTATCGCCCCGGGTCAAGCCCTCGCTTAACCAGGAACGCCTTTGTCCTGTTGCTCTTTCACCTACTACTCACTCTTCGCAAGTAGTTGAATTACTCAAAGCGTTCATAGATGCTTTAGCATCCATAAACTCGCTTAACGGGTTCCTGCATCACTTTCCATGATGCCTCTCATACACTGTTCAATTTTCAATGTCCATGCCGCTCTTACCCGGCTCCCTGTCTCCGTTTCGGGCGCTTGCCCTCAGCGGCGACAGCTTTATTATCTTACCACCGTCCCTTTTCATTGTCAAGAGCTTTTTTTATCTTTGTTTCGATAGCATTCACTCTTGTTCAAGGGGTTGTGGCGGTATATAAGTTTACCATGGCTGCTTTGACCTGTCAAGCGTCATTATCTTCCGATTGTTTATCCATGCGCTTTCTGGTCGCGTCAGCGACAGCTTTTATATCTTACTGCACGGTATAACGAAAGTCAAGCATAAATCGACAGGATTCTCATGGTATTTTATACCGGTATCCTTTTCGGTTTACGGCGAATCTGCACAGGACAATTCATTGGCTAAAGCAAAAACGGACATCCCGCATCTTTCATCGGGATGTCCGTGTCCATGACCACTATTTTATTCTCTTACACTGAATCGGTTTCATTGTTTCCGTTTTCGGAGCCGTTCTCATCCTCCGCCTGTTCGTCATGCTCGCGCTTCACATCCGCCGTAAGCCGTGCCAGGGATACCACCCGGTTATCCTCCGTGGTCCGCATGAGCGTAACACCCTGGGTCACCCTGCTAAGTATGCTGATTTCATCAACATGCATGCGAATGATAGTCCCGTCGGTGCTTATCAGCAAGAGATCATCATCCTCATTGGCGGCAACCGCCCCGATAAGGGGACCTGTTTTCTCCGTCACCCTGTAAGTCAGGATACCCTTCCCGCCTCTTGCCTGAACCTTGTATTCCTCCAGTTCGGTTCTCTTGCCAAACCCATTCTGGGTCACAACAAGAAGGGTGGTATTGGGTATGCATTTCAGCATGGCAATGACTTCATCATCCTCTTCAAGGCGTATCCCTATGACTCCCATGGAAGTTCGGCCCATGGGCCTGACATCCTTCTCGTGGAAACGGATGCACATGCCGTTTCGTGTGATCAGCATGATATCATCGGTACCGTCCGTGAGGCGCGTTTCTATGAGTTCGTCTCCTTCTCTAAGCGTAATGGCCTGTATGCCGGACTTGCGCACATTGCCGTATTCATTCAGGGGCGTTTTCTTGACCATGCCTTTTCTTGTGGCCATGACGAGGAACGCGTCTTTCTCATCGCCATTCAGACGGATAAAGGCGTTGATCTTTTCGTCGGGCTCCAGTTCAAGAAGGTTGACAATGGCCGTGCCGCGCGCCTGCCTGCCGGCCTCAGGTATCTGCCAGGCCCTAAGTTTATAGGCGCGTCCCTTATTGGTAAAGAACATCAGGTATTGGTGTGTTGTGGTGGTAAACATATCCACAACAAAGTCGTCCTCCCTGGTGGTGAGTCCGCTTATGCCCTTGCCGCCCCTTTTCTGGCTCTTATAGGCATCGGAAGACGTGCGTTTGATATAACCGAAACGGGTCAGTGTCACCACAACCGGCTCATCCTTGATAAGATCCTCCATATCGATTTCGGACTCTTCCGTTGTGATGGATGTACGCCTTTCATCCCCGTACTTCTGTTTGATCTCGGTAAGCTCTTCCTTGATAATGGCGGCCACCAGTTCCGGCTTTTCAAGGACATCCCTGTAATAGGCGATTTTCTCCAAAAGTTCCCGATACTCAGCCTCCAGCTTTTCCAGCTCCAGGGCAGTCAATCTTCCCAGGCGCATGTCGACAATGGCCTGTGCCTGTTTTTCACTCAGGCTGAACCGCTCCATGAGGCTTTCCTTGGCCGCAGCCTCAGTCTTGGATCCTTTTATGATGCGGATGACTTCATCCAGGTTATCAATGGCGATCTTCAGCCCTTCCAGAATATGCGCCCTGGCTTCCGCCTTTTCCAGATCATAACGGGTCCTTCTGCGTATCACGTCTTCCTGGTGCCGGATATAATGGACGATAGCTTCCTTGAGATTAAGAACCTTGGGTTCAAACTTTCCCTCGTGGGTCTGCACCAGCGCCAGCATGTTGACGTTGAAGGTATCCTGCATCTGGGTAAAGGAATAAAGACGGTTTAGAACAACCTGGGCGTTGGCGTCACGTTTGAGCTCTATCACGATGCGCATACCGTTCCTGTCGGATTCATCCCTCAGATCCGAGATGCCCTCTATCTTCTTGTCCTTGACAAGCTGGGCAATCCGTTCAATGAGGCGCGCTTTGTTGACCTGGTAGGGAAGCTCGGTGACAATAATCCTTTGCCGGTTTCCTGCGTATTGCTCTATCTCGGTGACAGCCCGTACAATGATTCTGCCCTTTCCCGTATGGTAGGCCTCCCTTATGCCGCTCTTGCCCAAAATGGCGCCGCCGGTGGGAAAATCAGGCCCTTTTATGGTTTCATTGAGTTCGTCAATGGTGATATCCGGGTTATCTATGGTTTGGATGATGCCGTCGATGACTTCGCTGAGGTTGTGCGGCGGTATATTGGTGGCCATTCCTACCGCAATACCGGAAGAACCGTTGACCAAAAGGTTGGGAAAACGCGAGGGAAGAACTACGGGTTCGATTTCATGCTCGTCAAAGTTGGGCTTGAAATCAACCGTATCCTTGTTGATATCGCGCAGCATCTCCATCGCGATTTTTGAAAGCCTGGCCTCGGTGTAACGCATGGCGGCGGGGGCGTCTCCATCAACCGATCCGAAATTCCCGTGACCGTCAATAAGGGTATATCGCAGCGAAAAATCCTGGGCCATACGAACCAGGCTGTCATATACGGCTGCATCGCCATGGGGATGGAATTTACCGAGAACCTCTCCAACGGTTGTTGCGCTTTTTCTATGCGGCTTGTCCGGTGAAAATCCAAGGAGATGCATAGCATACAGGATCCTTCGATGGACGGGTTTCAAGCCGTCCCTGACATCCGGGAGCGCCCGGTCAACGATAACGCTCATGGCATAGTCAATGAAGGATTGCTTCATCTCAGCCTCGATATCGACCGGAATAATTCTGTTGGCCAGCTTATTTTCGTTGTTTCCGCCGTTCTCGGACATTCGGTGTGCTTCCTTTCTGCATCAATCGTTAATCATTGTATCCATCTTTTCGACCGCAATATATATATTTTAATAAAAGTTTACATTAATGTCCACTCTCATTAAGCATTGGAACTTTGAACGGAGCCGTCTGGCAGCGGTTTTTCTAAATCGAATAACAAAAAAAGATGCCTGCCATTTCCGGGACAGGCAAAAGGATGGAGATCGCATATGTGACCCAAAAGGACTTATTGAGCTTTTTGCAGTTCTTCCTGTTTCGGTTCGTTGCGTTTCGGAATGCGGACGATGAACTCCAGGTATTCACCCCTGTCAATCTGGGCCGCACGGGCGTTAACCCCTGATTTCTTCATGGTATCGATTGCCTGACGAATGGTATTGACGAATATCCGGATATCCTTGATGGACTTGGTGATACGGCCTTTATAATCATCGGTTTTGGCCGTGGAGCAATATTTCTCCAAAGCCTTCTGGACCAGCTCCTCGGTCTTGCGCACATTAAGCCCTTTCTCGCATACCTTCTGCAGCACCTTAAGCTGCAGCTGTTCGTTGTCCAGCTTGAGAAGGGCCCTGGCGTGCCTTTCCGTGAGATTGTTTTCTGCCAGAATCTTTTTGACCATGGGTGACAGGCGCAGTAATCGTATCTTATTGGCGATGGTGGATTGGCTCTTGCCGATCTTCTGGGCCAGCTCCTCCTGCGTCAGCCCATGTTCGCGAATGAGATTTCTGTAGCCTTCAGCCTCTTCCATATATCCGAGGTTTTCCCGCTGAAGGTTTTCAATCAGCGCTAGGATGGCGGAATCATCCTCACCCACATCCACAACGATGGCCGGAATCTCCTTGAGACCCGCCATCATGCTCGCCCGGAGCCTTCTTTCCCCGGCAACAAGCTCATAGTGAGTGGCGGATATTTTCCTGACGTTAATAGGTTGGATGACACCATACTGCATGATGGATTGGCACAACTCATCCAGTGACCCTTGTTCGAATTTCCTTCTGGGCTGGTATGGGTTGGGCCTGATCAATTCAATAGGTATCATGGTTATTTTCTTATTGTCCTGCTTCTGTTCTTCCTTTTCAGAAGATACCGGGAATTTGATCTTCGTGGCAATCATACGGCAACCTATCCTTTCATTATCTTTTGTAAATTGGGGAACTTGTCTCTTACAGGAGAAAATATTCGCCGCATGATTGCTCCCATCCTTCTTTTCTGGACAGGAATATATCGCAGAAATCCGCATGATTAGCGGGTTTCGCCATTATCTGATCGGTGATTTTGTCGGCTTTCCGCTCTTTCTGGGATAACCTGAAGGTGTGTGTCGACATTTTCTTATCAGCACAATGGATCGTTCATAATCGCTGAAGGGAAGCACCAGTTTCCGTACGTCCTCAATCTGGCCTCCCAGGACCGAAATGGCCTTTCCGGATTCCTCCAGCTCCTGTTCCACAGAAGGCCCTTTCATGGCAATGAAAAGCCCGCCCGGCTTTACAAACGGCAGGCAGTATTCGCAAAGCACGGGAAGATCCGCGACAGCCCTGGCCACCGCATAATCAAAGCTTTCCCGGAAGCCTTGCTTTACGCCGTAGTCCTCGGCCCGGCCATGAACGGCATCGATGCCTTTCAGGGACAGCCGCCCGATCACTTCCTTAAGGAATTTAACCCGTTTTTCCAGGGAATCCAGTAGCGTAACGGTCAGGCTTTCCTCATAGATTTTAAGGGGAATGCCCGGCAATCCCGCGCCGGTGCCCACATCGATCAGTTTTTTCCCTTTCATATCCACTGTGCCCCACAGGGATAATGAGTCGAGGTAATGCTTGACGATGATTTCCTTCTCTTCGGTGATGGCCGTAAGGTTGATCTTCTCGTTCCATTCCAGCATCAGGCGGGTATATGCACTAAACTGCTCCTGCTTGTCCTTGCCCAGCTCAAGGCCAAAAGCCTTTGCGCCTTCCAATAACAGCTCCATAAGCACTTTTCCTTTCAGTCCGTTTTGGGATAGCCTCCCCGAAAGCGATCTACTGCCGGCTTGTATCCTTATCTTTTTCCTTTTCCCGTTTCAGTGATTCCAGGTAGACCAGCAATACCGAAATATCCGATGGGGACACGCCTGATATACGCGATGCCTGTCCAAGGGACTCAGGCCTTAACTTGCTCAGCTTCTGCCTGGCTTCCGTGGAAAGCCCCTTGATGCTGTTGTAGTCAATATTCTCCGGAAGTCTTCTTCCCTCCATACGTTTGAACATCTCGATCTGCTGCATCTGCTTATTGAGATAACCTTCATACTTGATGCTGATGGTGACCTGTTCCATCACCTCCCGGGTAAGCTCTGCCCCGTGCCCCAACGCCTTCAGATGCTCATATTCGATCTCCGGGCGCTTTAAAAGATCATAGAGCCTGATTCCGGTTTTAAGCTCCGCGCTGCCGTGCTCCGCCAGGAACCGGTTGACGGATTCATCCGGCGAGATGACTGTCTCCTTCAGCCTTTTTATCTCGGCCTCGATGGCTTCCTTCTTCCTTAAGAAACGTTCATAGCGCTCGTCGCTCACAAGGCCGATTTCCCTCCCGATAGGCGTCAATCTCATATCCGCGTTATCCTGCCTGAGCCACAGCCTGTATTCCGCCCGGGAAGTCATCATCCTGTAGGGTTCTGAGGTTCCCTTGGTGACCAGATCATCGATGAGCACGCCGATATAGGCCTGGGATCTGTCCAGTATCAGAGGTTTCTTGCCTTTTATTTTTTGGGCCGCGTTGATGCCGGCGATAATTCCCTGGGCGGCAGCTTCCTCGTAGCCGGAGCTGCCGTTGATCTGTCCCGCAGAGAAAAGGCCGTCTATCTTCTTGAACTCCAGGGAAAGCTTCAGTTGGGTCGGGTTAATGCAGTCATACTCGATGGCATAGGCCGGCCTCATGATGGATACGTTTTCAAGACCCGGGAGCGTCCTCAGCATTTTGATCTGGACGTCCTCGGGCATGCTGGTGGACATGCCCTGCACATACATTTCCTCCGTATTGAGCCCCATGGGTTCGATGAAGACCTGGTGGGATTCCCTGTCGGCAAACCGCACTACCTTGTCCTCTATGGACGGGCAGTACCTGGGTCCCACACCCTTTATCTCCCCTCCATAAAGCGGGGATCGGTGCAGGTTTTCCCGTATGATGCGATGGGTCTCCTGGTTGGTATGGACAAGATAACAGGAAACCTGCTCGCGCTTTATTTCATCGTTCATGAAGGAGAACGGTGTAATGACCGGATCTCCAGGCTGTTCCTCCATCTTGGAAAAATCAATGCTTCGTCTGTTGACACGGGCAGGTGTTCCCGTCTTAAACCGCATCAGTTCAATGCCAAGGGCTCTGAGGCTGTCGGACAGTCTGTTGGCCGGAAACAACCCGTCTGGGCCGCTGTCGTAGCTGGTGCTGCCGATAATGATCCTGCCCTTGAGGTAAGTACCTGTGGTTAGGATGACTGCTTTCGCAAGGTATATGGTGCCGGTCAGGACCCTGATCCCTTTTACCTGCCTGCCTTCGGTGAGGATTTCGGTCACCTCGGCCTGTTTCACGTCCAGGTTTTCCTGGGTTTCCAGCACATGCTTCATATGCTGCTGGTAGGCCCTCCGGTCGATCTGGGCCCGGAGCGAATAGACCGCGGGGCCCTTTGCCCGGTTCAATATCCTGGACTGAATGAATGTAGCGTCGGCCGAAAGCCCCATCTGGCCTCCCAAAGCATCGATCTCTCGCACCAGCTGCCCTTTTGCCGTTCCCCCGATATTGGGGTTGCAGGGCATATTGGCGATGCTGTCCAGGTTGAGGCAGAAAACTGCTGTTTTCATGCCAAGGCGCGCGCTGGCCAATGCCGCTTCACAGCCGGCATGGCCTGCGCCCACCACAATCACGTCATATTCTCCTCCAACGAACGCTTCCATATCTGTCATATGCCTGGTTATCCCCACCGTTTCTATTTGCCAATGCAAAAGCGACTGAAAATGGTGTTGATGATTTCTTCATCAGCTGTCTGACCCGTAATTCTTCCCAGGTGCTCAAGGGCCGTTTTCAGCTCCAATGCCACAATATCGAGAGTCATCCCGGTGCGGATGGCTTCCAGCGCGGATTCGAGCGCGCCATACGCCAGGCGGAGCTGCTGCTCATGCCTTGCATTGGTTACAAGCACCTGGTTGTCCAGATCCATTTTATTTCCCGAAGCAAAATCTATCAACCGCTTCTCCAGAACATCCAGACCGGTATCGTTTTTAATGGAAATCAACACGGCATCGGGATGGCGCTTTCTGATCTCCTCCGCTTTACTTTCATCATTCAGCAAGTCCATCTTGTTGAAGACGGTCAAATAATGTTCCTGATGCGATTCAACCAGTTCAAACAGTCGCCTGTCCTCTTCGCTCTGCCAATCCGTGGCATCCAGCAGCAGGATGACGAAATCCGCCTTTTTTAAAGCTTCCAGGCTCCGGGTCACACCGATGCTTTCAACCGGATCCTCAGTTTCCCTGACGCCCGCCGTATCGGTGAGTTTGATTGGGATTCCGCCTATATTGACGGTTTCTTCGATCACATCCCGGGTGGTGCCGGGTATATCGGTCACAATGGCCCGGTTCTTCCTGGTAAGATAGTTTAAGAGCGACGACTTGCCTGTATTGGGCCTGCCGATGATGACCACATCCATGCCTTCCCTGAGTATCTTTCCATAATGGAAGCTTTCTATCAGCCTTTCCAGCTTTGAGATGGCCCGTTGTGCTTCTTCTTCCACCTGCTTCATGGAAAGCTCTTCGTGGTCATATTCCGGATAGTCCAGATCCACCTCGATATGCGCCAGGGTATCGGTCAGCCCGTCGATGATTTGGTTCAGCTCGGAGGAAAGCCTTCCCTCCAGCTGATTTAAAGCGGCACGGGAGCTTTTGCTTGTTCTGGCCTGAATGACATCCATAACGGCTTCTGCCTGTGACAAGTCTATCCGGCCGTTCAAAAAAGCCCGTTTCGTGAATTCACCGGGTTCAGCCGGCCTTGCACCATTTTCGATGAGCAATGCCAGAATCCTTCCCGTCACATAGTATCCGCCGTGGCAGTTTATTTCAACAACATTTTCCCTGGTATAGGTTTTGGGGGCTGCCATTTTGGTAAGCAGAACCTCGTCCACAATCTCGCCGTCGTCGGTTACTATTTTCCCGTATTGCAGGGTATGGGATCTTTGGGACACAACCTTCTCCCTTCCCCTGAATACTTTATCGGCGATTTCAAACGCTTTTGCACCGCTCATGCGGATGACGGCGAGACCCGCGTTTCCAACAGCCGTCGAAATACCCGCTATGGTATCCTCCATACCCGTTACACTCCTCAACATGTTAATAGGATTGCCGTTTTATTTGGCTTAGAACCTTCCGGGATTATGGATCCAAATCATTCCAAAAAGCGGACAGTGGGATGTCCCTCTGTCCGCTTGCTTTACCTGTTCCTATTTTCCGCTTCCTGGAGCGTACCGTATGACCACCTTCCGGTTTGGCTCCTCACCCACACTGTACGTGTCCACATTCGGGAATCCCTGGAGCGAAGAATGTATAATCCTTCTCTCATAAGGATTCATAGCCTCCAATCTGATGTTCCGTTTTGTTCTGGAAACTTTCTCAGCCATCCTTCTGGCAAGACGCTGCAATGTTTCCGCCCGTTTCTTACGGTAATCGGCCACATCCAGTATCACGCGCGTATACTCCTGAGTATAGCGGTTAATCACCAGGCTGAGAAGATATTGAAGCGCGTCCAGGGTTTCACCTCTGCGGCCAATGACGATTCCGATATCATCACCTGTAAGACGGATATTGATCTGTCCTTCTTCCATGGTGATTTCCATATCGGCTTCTATGGCCATCTTTTCAAAAATCGGTTCCAGAAATTCCTGCACAATCTGTTCTATGTTCAACTTCTCTGTGACTTTGACAACGGCGTTTTTACTGCCAATAAGCCCCAGTAAGCCTTTGTTGCCTTCGCTAATGATCTCTATTTCCGCCTGATCTTTATCTATCCCCAGCTCGTCAAGTGCCTGGCGAATCGCTTCATCAACTGTTTTTGCTTCCTTGGTTATTGACCTTAGCAACCTTGTTCGCCTCCTTCTCCTTTTCAAACTTGATATTCAGAACCTTATGCTGGATATACGAAAGGACGCTGTTGATAGCCCAGTAGAAAGCAAGACCGCTGGGAGCAATGGTTCCTATCCAAAGTGTCATAAACGGGCCCATAAAGAGCATGCTCTTCTGGGCACAACCTTGATTGGCGTCCTTGCCCTTGTTTTTCTTGTCTTTTTTCCTTGTTGCTTCGGGCATCATAAGAAGCGATGAGAAATAGGTGGAAAGTACGGCCAACGCCAACATGATCCATGCAGGAATCTGGTTTCCCGGATCGGCTTTTATCGCTTCCAGACTGATTTTGGGCTGAACACCCAGGTTGAAGAAATTGAACATTTTCAAATCAAAGTTTTTAAGCAATTCTTTCTTTTCTTCATTGAGTGTCGGATTGTTGTCGATGATCTCCGGATGTTTCTTATAGCTTTCTATGAGCCTGATTTCAAAATAGGGATCGCTGCTGTTGTAGGCAAGATAGACATCTATGGGATTATCCTTGATGGCGTCATAATTCTTGTTCTTCAGGATATCTTTAGACAGCTCGCCTTTTTCGACAGAAGCAACAACCATCTCGCCAACCGCTTTAGCAGGCAGTTCCAGCATATAGGTCATGGGCATGCGTATTACATAGAAAAGCGCGATGATAATGGGAAACTGGATCAAAAGGGGCAAACAACCCGAAGTGGGGTTGTAGCCTTTCTCCTGGTAGAACTTCATGGTCATCTCATTGAGCTTTTCCTTGTCGTGCTTGTAGCGTTCCTGGATCTTCATGAGTTCAGGCTGGAATTCCTGCATTTTCTGTGTGTTTCTTATCTGCTTGACAGACAGAGGGAGCAGGATCAGCTTGTACACAACTGTGAAAAAGACCAAGGATAAAGCATAATTATGGAAGCCTATGGTATTATAGATGAATTGCATCAGCTTTCCAAAAATCATGCCGAGCGCGCTCAGTATAGCCTGCATACTTCTTTTCTCACCCTCCGGTTTCGCGTTTATTTTACCGGGTCATATCCTCCCGGATGAAAGGGATGGCACTTTAAAATTCGCTTAACAGACAAAAATGTACCCTTTATGGCACCGTACCTCGAAATCGCCTCCAAAGCATACTGGGAACAGGTAGGGTAGAATCTGCAGGAAGGCTGTCTCTTAAGAGGTGATATATACTTTCTATACGCCTTGATCAGGACGATTAACAGTGCCTTCATGGTCATTTTCCTTAACTAATATATCCAGCTTCTTAAGAAGATATCTAAGCTCCTTGCCAATACTATGAAAATCCGCAGAGGGATCGGCTTTCCTTACAACAATAACCAAATCCATACCGGGGACAAGCTGGTCGTAAATAAGCCTGATATTTTCCCTGACCAGTCGCCTCATCCTGTTACGTACGACGCTTTTCCCCACTTTTTTGCTGGTGGTGATGCCAATGCGGACCATACCGGTCTTATTTTTAATGTAATATAAGACCAGGGATTCCGACGAGGCATATTTTCCTTTGCTGTAAACCCTGCGAAAATCATTGTTCCTTTTTATTACAGGCAGTTTTCCCATAATTCTTACAAAAACTGTTCTGAACCATCATGCAGACCCGGCCAGGCGCGGCCGAAGATTCGTTTCAAAAAACGAGACGGCGCCATTGCCGGACTCCGTGGCAGCACAGTATAAAAGAAAAGACCACTGTCATGGTCTTTATGCAGTTAGTCTCTTTCTGCCTTTCTGTCTTCTTCTTTTGAGGACCTTTCTGCCGTTGGCAGTTCTCATTCTTTTTCTGAATCCGTGCTCCTTTTTGCGCTGCCTCTTCTTGGGCTGATAAGTACGAAGCATGGGGTTGCACCTCCAATCATACCCTGTTTATTTCAAAACGGTTGTCTACAAATACAGACGCTTAGAGTATTATATAACGTACCTGACAATTAAGTCAAGAAAAACGAGCAGAAACAGCCTTTTGTCTTAATCTTGCCAATAGGCTCAAAGCCTATTCTCTTTCGGATGATTTAGTTGAAACCCCTATTGAAGTTTGATATATTAAAAGGTACGTTAGGAAATTTAATTGGGGGAATAGGGAATGGCATCAGACATTAAAGAAATCTGGAAAGAGGCGCTGGAACTGTTACAGCAAGAAATGACAAGCGTAAGTTTCAGCACCTGGATAGAGCCGATCAATCCTGTATCCCTTGAAAATAACGTACTGTCTCTGGAGGTTCCATCAGAGTTCAATCTTGGCATCATCAATTCCCGATACAAGGATCTGATACAAAACGCCATGCGCGTCTTGACAAAAAAGGATCTGACCGTGAACCTGTTTGTCAAGTCTGCTGTAGAGAAAAAGAAAGAAGATAACAACAACCAGGACTCATCTTCTTCTTTTGTCTCCGTACTTAATCCGAAATATACCTTTGACACTTTTGTCAGGGGAAGCGGAAACCAGCTTGCTCACGCGGCGGCACTCGCCGTCGCCGAATCCCCTGCCACCGCATATAATCCTTTATTTATTTACGGTGGCGTTGGCCTTGGAAAGACGCACCTTATGCATGCCATTGGTCATTACATCATTGAGCAGTATCCCTCGAAAAAGGTCCTTTACACATCCTCTGAAAAATTCACCAACGAATTGATCAATGCCATCAAAGATGATCGGAATGAGGAGTTCCGCAATAAATACCGTAATATCGACGTACTGCTGATCGACGATATTCAGTTCATCGGAGGTAAGGAAAGGACACAGGAGGAGTTCTTCCATACCTTCAACGCGTTGTATGAGGCCAGCAAACAGATCGTTCTATCAAGCGATAAACCGCCGAAGGAGATCCTGACTCTGGAGGAAAGGCTGCGCTCACGTTTCGAGTGGGGCCTCATCGCCGATATTCAGGCTCCCGACATGGAAACGCGCGTTGCTATTTTAAGGAAAAAATCCCAACAGGAACGTTATGACATACCCGATGAGGTGCTTTACTACATCGCGGAAAATATTGAATCCAATATCCGCGAGCTGGAGGGCGCCCTGAACCGGGTGATCGCCTACGCTTCGCTTACGGGAAGTCCCATTACGCTTGATTTGGCCCAGAATTGCCTTAAGCAGCTGCTGGCTGGAATAACCAGAACCAATATCAATTACAATACCATTATGAAAGTTGTCGCCAGGTATTATGACATATCCCCTGATATGCTGACGACACACAAACGTTCCAGGGATATCGCCCATCCCAGGCAGGTGGCCATGTACCTTTGCAGGGAGTTGACCGATATGTCCCTGCCAAAAATCGGACAGGTTTTCGGAGGACGCGACCATACGACGGTTATGCATGCCTGCGAAAAAATCCAGGAGGCCATTGAACACAACAGCGAGTTGAGAAGAACCATCATGGAGTTGAAACGGAACATCACCGGAAAAATCTAATTATTAACATTTTCCTGTGGAATACGCCGTGGAAAAAAGGTGAAGAATTTTGTCGTGAAAAATTGAATCCTGTTGTAAAGAAAATAATCATGTTTTTTCAACAGGATAATCAACAGCAAAAACCCAAGCAACTCCGGGCTTCAACAGAGTTTTCAACAGAAATCACAAGCCATACTACTATTACGACTGAGTTCCTAATTAAAAAAACAAGAGGTGTATAACTGACATGAAATTCATCGTCCTGAAGCAAAATCTGATGGAAGCCATCAATGTGGTCCAGAAAGCTGTTATGGCAAAAGCCACTCTTCCCATACTGGAAGGCATTTATATAGAAGCAGGCGACAAGGTCAAGCTCATTGGCAACTGCTTTGATCTCGGCATTGAATACACGCTGGATGCCGATGTGCAAAAGGAAGGTTCGGTTGTCATTGAAGCCAGGATGTTCGGCGAAATCATCAGAAAATTACCCGATGCTCCTGTTTATATTGAGGTGCTGGAAGGTTACAAGGTAAGAATAGAATGCCTGAATTCCTATTTTGAAATCAGGGGCATGGATGGCGATTCCTATCCCATGCCGCCTGAATCAAGCAGTGAGTTTACCTTGAGCCTGCCTCAGTCCGTTCTGAAGGAAATGATCAGACAGACCATATTTGCGGTTGGAAACGACGAGAACAGGAAAATCATGACAGGTGTCTTGCTGGAAGCCGTCCAGGGTGAGCTGAAAATGGCGGCACTTGATGGTTTCAGGATGGCTGTATGCAGTTCAATCATCAAGGAAGACGTCAATTTCAAGGTGGTTATTCCAGGGAAAAATATGCAGGAAATATTGCGCGTTTTGGAGACCAGTGAGGATGCCGTAACCATTTCCATGGACGGAAATCTGGTGTCGTTTGAGCTTAAAAACTGCAGGATCGTTTCAAAGGTTCTGGAAGGCGAATTTATGAACTATAACAGCTACATCCCGACGCAGTTTGAAACGGTCATCACCGTCAATACCCGTGAACTGGAAGAAAGCATGGAAAGGGCTTCGCTCATCACCAGTGAAGATAAAAGATATCCTGTTCGTATCAATCTGTCATATGATAAGATGGTCATTTCTTCAACTACCGAAAAAGGTTTATCAAAAGAAGAGATTCAGATTGAAAATTCAGGGAATACTATGCAAATAGGATTCAACCCCAGGTACTTCCTAGATGCATTAAAGGTGATCAACGACGAAAAGATAAAGATATCCTTCACATCACCTGTGGGACCTTGTGTTATCACGCCTATCGAGCATGACAGGTTCCTTTTCCTGATCCTGCCGGTGAGGCTTAAAAGTTAGGAGCAGCTATGAAAAAGGTAAAAATCACAACGGACTATATTAAGCTGGATCAGTTCTTAAAACTAACACATATTATTGCAACCGGCGGTGAAGCGAAGCAATTCATACAGGAGCATGATGTGCTTGTCAATGGTGAGCCTGAGAAAAGAAGGGGCAGAAAACTGAGACATCTTGACCAAGTGCAGATAGGTCAGGATGTTTATGTCATCGAACAGGCCGGTGTGGAATCTTGAGGGTTGAAAGACTTGAGCTGAAGAATTTCCGTAATTATGTATACCAATCCATAGAGTTTGGAGATGGTATTAATATTTTGTATGGAGAAAACGCACAGGGAAAAACCAATGTCCTTGAGGCACTTTACATAACGGCGACGGGCAAATCGCAAAGAACAAATAATTACCATGAGATGGTAAGATATGGCTGTGAAGGTTTTGAGATTTCACTTAAGGCCGAATGCAGGGAGAGAACAAATCAAGTAGATATCCGCTATTCCAGGGAAAAGGGGAAATATGCGGAAGTAAATGGAATCAAAAGAAACAGGATTTCCGACATCCTGGGAACCCTGAATATGATTTTCTTTTCTCCCGAAACCCTGGAGATCATCAAGGGATCACCTCTGCAAAGAAGAAAATTCCTGGATGTACTTCTGTGCCAGGTGAGTAAAAGCTATCTTTACAGCCTGCAGCAATACAATCAGTTGGTCAAGAACAAGTCGATTGCTCTGAAAAAAGGACGAACAGAAAAAAAGTATGAAGAGATCATCCCCATATGGAATGAAAACATGGCAAAGCATGGCGGAAAAATAGCCTATGTAAGGGATAGGACCATAAAAAGACTCAACCAGTATATGAAGGAGGAATTGCTGAGGATATCCAACAGGAAGGAAGTATCCGAACTCATTTACAGGACATTTACGGAGTGCATGCCTGAAGCAGACGAATCCTATTATGTAAATAAACTGGAAGACAGAATGAGAGAAGGCATGAATAAGGAGAAAGAAATGGGACAATGCCTGTATGGTCCCCATCGCGATGATATTGAAATCATGCTTAACGGGATGAATTCAAGGCATTACTGCTCCCAGGGGCAGCAGCGATCACTTGCCCTGGCCCTTGTACTGTCTGAATTGAAATGGATTGAAGAAATAAAAGGAGATACGCCGGTCCTGTTATTGGATGATGTGATGTCGGAATTGGATCACAAAAGACAGGAATATCTGATAAATGGACTTAAAGATATACAAACCATTATAACAACGACTGATGACCATATCATGGGACACAAGAACTTTGGAAAGGCCATCAGGTATAAAGTGGAATCCGGTACAGTGAGAAGGATGAATTGAACAATATTTCCAGGAAGTTTAAAATAGTACGGGTGATACATGTGTATTTGCACTTGGGCGGAGATGAAATCGTCAACATCAATGATATCGTGGCCATCATGGATATAGAGAAGACCACGCTGTCACCCATAACAAGAGAATTTTTGAAGATGGGAGAAGAAGAAGGATTTATAAAGACAATTATCGACGAGGAAATACCAAAATCATTTGTACTCGCCTATAAAAACGGCATGCAGGTAATCTATTTGTCTCCGCTGTCAGTGACGACACTATACAGAAGATACAAGAAACTGGAGATGTTGAGAAAGCAAGCGAAAGAATAGAACGGAGGAAGCAAACGGATGACTGGGAACGGCAAAGTACAAAATTATTCAGAGGAACAAATACAGGTTCTTGAAGGGCTTGAAGCCGTACGTAAAAGACCGGGCATGTATATCGGAAGCACTTCCATAAGAGGCTTGCACCACCTGGTATATGAAATTGTGGACAACAGCATCGATGAAGCACTTGCCGGATTCTGCGATAGAATAGAAGTAACCATTAACGAGGATAACAGTATAACAGTCACCGATAATGGCAGGGGTATTCCTACCGGTATACATCCAAAAATGAATATCCCTACCCTGGAGGTTGTCCATACCATACTCCATGCCGGAGGAAAGTTCGGTGGAGAAGGCTATAAGGTTTCAGGTGGATTGCATGGCGTGGGAGCTTCGGTTGTAAACGCCCTGTCAAAAAGGATGGAAGTAGAAGTATACCGTGAAGGAAAAATCTGGCGTCAAATCTATGAGCGGGGTGTGCCTATAACCAGTGTGGAATGCATCGGCGAGACAGACAGAACCGGAACAAAAACAACCTTCAGTCCGGATCCTGAGATATTTGAAGAAGTCAAATTTGATTTTGAGATCTTGCAGAAACGTTTCAGAGAGCTTGCATTCCTGAATAAAAACATCAGGATCATCCTCACGGATAAAAGGCTGGATGCTGAAAATAAAGAGCCCAGAAGCGTAGAACTGCATTATGAGGGTGGAATTGTCTCGTTCGTAGAATACATTAACAGAAATAAAGAAACCATCCACCCTGACATCATCTATATCAGCGGAAAAAAGGAAAACGCGGAAATAGAAATTGCGCTGCAATATACGGATTCTTATACGGAAAATATATTCAGTTATGCCAACGATATTCCGACAACCGAAGGAGGAACACATGTAACAGGATTTAAGGCGGCTATTACAAAGGTCGTCAATGATTACGCAAGAAAGATAAATGCCATCAAAGACAATGAAAAGAACCTGATGGGTGAGGATGTCAGAGAAGGGTTGACCGCCGTCATCAACCTGAAACTTACAAATCCTCAGTTTGAAGGACAAACAAAAACAAAGCTTGGTAATGCGGAGATACGTTCATTTACGGAAAACGTTGTGACAGAAAAGCTGTCCTATTACCTGGAGGAGAACCCGAAAACAGCTAAAATAATCGTTGAAAAAACACTGCTATCCTTCAGAGCGAGGGAAGCTGCAAGGAAGGCAAGAGAACTGACAAAAAGAAAATCGGCTCTTGAATCCACATCCCTTCCCGGAAAGCTGGCTGACTGTACAGAGAGAGATCCCTCAAAATGCGAGATATTTATCGTTGAGGGAGACTCGGCAGGGGGCAGCGCCAAGCAGGGGCGTGACAGAAGGTTCCAGGCTATCCTTCCGCTATGGGGAAAGATGCTCAATGTGGAAAAGGCACGCGAAGATAAAGTATATGGAAACGACAAACTTTCTCCTGTCATTACTGCATTGGGCATAAACATAGGTGAAGATATCGATCTCTCAAAATTGCGTTACCATAAAGTCATCATTATGGCCGATGCTGATGTGGACGGGCAGCATATAAGAACATTGCTGTTAACCTTTTTCTACAGGTATATGCGACCTCTCATAGAAAATGGTCATGTCTATATTGCACAACCTCCGCTGTACAGGGTAAGAAAAGGAAAAGAAGAGTATTATGTCTATAACGACAGAGAGCTTCAAAAATTACTGGCTGAAAAGAATTGGAAAAAAGAAGACGCCAATGTAATGATACAGCGTTTCAAAGGTCTTGGTGAGATGAACCCCGAACAGCTTTGGGAAACAACCATGAATCCGGAAACAAGAAACATGATTCAAATTAAACTGAATGATCCGGTTGAATCAGATGAAATTTTCACCATCCTGATGGGAGAAAAGGTTGAACCGAGAAAGGAATTCATACAGAAATACGCAAAGATGGTTAATAATCTAGATGTATAATATGAAAATAAAAAGCTGACAGGAGAAATCCTGTCAGTTTAATTTTGCTGCTGAAGTAAATTTTCATATTCGATCTTCATCTCAGGGTATTTTTCAAAGAGTTTCGTCATAACATGGAAGCGGTTCAGGGTATCGATGGATAAGGTATGTTCCATGAGCTCAGTTTCAATAAGTAAACTATGGGAAACGCCAAGAAGCTTGAGAAAGGATTCAACAATATGGTGCCTTTGAAGAAGAAATCTACCAATTTCATTCCCTGTTTCAGTCAGAGAAATCACACCATATTTTTTATAATCAACCATACCCAAATCACTGAGTTTCTGGACCATCTTTGTTGCAGATGATGCCTGAACATTGAGAAGTTCGGATAGCGAATTGATCCTGACGTAACCGTCAGTAAGACTGAGACGGTAAATCATTTCCAGATAATCTTCCATAGCGGATGTAAGGATTTTTTTATTTTGCTCAAGAAGCTGATAACCACGAACAGTATGGAATTTATTCTCAACATTCATGAAAAACACCCGGTTTATAATCTCTTAAATATGTATTCCGATAGGTGGGCAAATATTATGTTTCACGTGAAACAAAAAAATATGAGAAAATGATACACGAATGTATCAAGCACAATAAACAAAATTTAATAAAATCGTACATTAATAACAACATATAATACTGAAAAGATAAAAAGTGTTTTTGTTGCATGTAAGATATGTGGATAGAAAAGATCTGAAAATTTGCGAAACGATTCATATAAAAAGATCTGAACAGTTTTCAATAATAAATGTTTCACGTGAAACATTTTAGCCACAGCTCAATGATAATGTGTTATAATAGGTAATGTTCCATAAAGGCTTGATGAGGTGTGGTATGGCTAGAATTATTGCTGTTGCAAACCAAAAAGGGGGAGTGGGTAAAACCACTACGGCTGTCAATCTCAGCGCTTGCCTTGCCGTTAAAAACAAAAAGGTGCTGTTGATAGACATTGATCCCCAGGGAAATGCCACCAGTGGTCTCGGCATTGATAAAAACACGGTTAAAAAATCCATTTATGATGTGATTATCAATGAGGTTGATATTGAAGATACGCTTATTGCCACAAAGATTAAAAACCTGATGGTTTCCCCTTCAAACATCAACCTGGCCGGTGCGGAAGTGGAGCTGGTTTCAGTCATATCGAGGGAGATGCGACTGAAAATGGCCCTGGAGAATATCGAGGATAAATTTGATTTTATCCTGATTGATTGCCCGCCTTCATTAGGCCTTCTTACGGTCAATTCCCTTACTGCGGCCAATACGATACTGGTACCGATACAGTGCGAGTATTATGCCCTCGAAGGTTTGAGCCAGTTGATGAACACTGTCAAGATCGTTCAAAAACACCTGAACAAGAATCTTAGGGTAGAGGGTGTTGTCCTAACCATGTTTGATGCCAGAACCAATCTTTCCATACAGGTTGTGGACGAGGTGAAGAAATATTTCGGAAACAAGGTTTACCGGACAATTATTCCAAGAAATGTCCGACTCAGTGAAGCGCCCAGCTATGGTCTTCCCATCATCCTGTATGATGAAAAGTCCAGAGGGGCCGAATGTTACATGGAACTTGCCGAAGAAGTCATTGAAAGCTCGGAACAATTTTAAACCATAAAATCCATAGGAAAGGACAGGGTGAAGCATGAGAAAGGGTTTAGGCAGGGGCCTTGATGCACTCATCAGTTCTGCCGACACTTTGGACAATGCCCGTGACAGCGTTCTGGAAGTAAAGATCAATGATGTGGAGCCTAACGCGGAACAACCTCGTAAGGTGTTTGATCAGGAAAAGCTCCAGGCTTTGGCAGAATCCATCAAAGAACACGGTGTGGTACAGCCCATAATCGTCAGGCAGGATGGTAACCGTTATGTCATTGTAGCCGGCGAAAGAAGATGGCGCGCAGCAAAACTGGCCGGGCTCAAGACCATACCCGTTGTTATAAAAGAGCTGTCATCCAAACAGGTTATGGAGATAGCCCTTATAGAAAATCTTCAGAGGGAAGATCTGAATCCCATTGAAGAAGCCGAGGCTTACCAGAAGCTCATGGACGAATACAGCATGACGCAGGAAGAGGTCGCAAAACTTGTAGGTAAAAGCCGGGCCGCCATTGCAAATTCTGTCCGTTTGCTTTCATTGGCCAAAGAAATCCAGGAGATGCTGGTGGATGGCAGATTGACAAGCGGACATGCCCGTACGCTGGTGACCATAGAAGATCCAATTAAGCAGAAGGAACTGGCTGAGATAATCGCGAAAAAGGGATTGAATGTCAGGGAGGCCGAAAGGCTGGCTGCCCAGGAGTCCAAGCGGTCATCGGTAAAAAAAGTCCGAACCAGGAAGGAAGATTTGGAAATGACTCAGCTTGTAGAGGATCTGCGTACTCTGTTTGGCACCAAGATTGATCTCCACCACGGGAAGGATAGGGGTAAAATTGTTATAGAATATTATTCTAAAGAAGAATTTGACAGGATCATTGATTTACTGTTAAATGTTGGCAAATGACCATCCTTCTATTTTCCCTCAGTATGGATTTTTTAAGGCATGGTAATGTCTTATCATTATAGTTTGATATAATGGCTTTAAATAGAAAATAAGGCCATTGTAGAGGAGAGACAAAAATTGGATGGGAACGGAGGAGAATATGGAATTTAAAGTATTGATATGCCTATATATCGGGGCCGGATTGGGTGCCCTGAGCTTCATTCTGGTGTTAATTAATCATTTCAGGCTCAATGCTACTATAAAAAAATACAGGCAATTCATGAACGGCCTGAGCGATAAGAATGTCGAGGACCTGATGTTGTCCTATACGCGGGAGTTGGAGCATATTAACCGGAGAATATCAGATAATATCGACAGGCGGTTGGCGATATTGGAGCAGAAAATGCCTTCCTGCGTCAGAAAAGTTGGTATGGTTACCTACAATGCTTTTGAAAATGTGGGGAACAATATGAGCTTTTCAATAGCGGCATTGGACGACAATCACGACGGTCTTGTCATGACGGGCATCTATTCCAGAGAGAATTCCTATGTATATGCAAAGCAAATTAAAAACGGTCAACCCGTGGACAAGGAGTTGTCGAGGGAGGAAAAAGAAGCTTTGAACAAGGCTCTTAACAAAGCATAAAACATAACTTGAAACCCGGAAAGGAGATACTCATATGATTGATATCAATGAAATACGCAATAATCCCGAAAGGATAAAAAAAGCCCTGGCTAAAAGATTGGTCGAAGTTGATTTTACAGAATTCCTGGAATGGGATCAGAAGAGAAGAACCCTTATAGCCGAATCGGAAGCTCTGAAGGCCAGAAAGAACAAGGTTTCATCTGAAATACCTTTCCTCAAAAAAGAAGGCAAGGACGTTACAGCCTTATTGAGTGAAATGAAGGAGATCTCCGAAAAGGTAAAGAACCTTGAAGATGAACTGAAAGCGGTAGAAGATGAGATTTTCCGTTTCGTAGCCGGTCTGCCCAATCTTCCCGCCGATGATGTGGTTGCGGGAGGCAAGGAAAATAACCAGGTGGTTAAAGTTTATGGCGAAAAACCCCAGTTTTCGTTCACTCCGAAAAACCATGTGGATCTGGTCACTTCCCTCGGACTTATCGATTATGAAAGAGGTGTGAAGCTGGGAGGAAACGGCTTCTGGCTTTACACAGGAGACGGCGCACTGCTTGAATGGGCCCTTCTTAATTATTTCATCCAGGAACATGTGAAGGACGGCTACCAGTTCATCCTGCCTCCCCACATCCTGAACTACCAGTGTGGCTTTACGGCAGGGCAATTCCCGAAGTTTGCCGAGGATGTATTCAGGCTGGAAACCAGTGAGGTCAACGAAAGAATGCAGTTTATCCTGCCTACGGCTGAAACGGCGCTGGTCAACCTGCACCGGGATGAGATCCTAAAGGCCGAGGACCTTCCGAAGAAGTATTTTGCTTACACACCCTGTTACAGGAAGGAAGCCGGAAGCTACAGGGCAGAGGAAAGAGGCATGATCAGGGGACATCAGTTCAACAAGGTGGAAATGTTCCAGTACACCCTTCCCGAGGAATCGGAAAAAGCGCTGGAAGAGCTTGTTGAAAAGGCAGAACGCCTGGTAGCCGGTCTTGGGCTCCATTATCGCGTTTCAAAACTGGCCGCACAGGATTGCAGCGCGTCCATGGGCAAAACCTATGATATTGAAGTCTGGATTCCCAGCATGAACGACTATAAAGAGGTCAGCTCCTGTTCAAATGCCTATGATTACCAGGCTCGCAGGGGAAACATCCGGTTCAAGAGGAAGGACAGCAAGAAAACCGAATTTGTCCATACCCTCAATGCATCCGGCCTTGCCACAAGCCGGCTACTGCCCGCTATTGTCGAGCAGTTCCAGCAGGAAGACGGAAGCGTGATTGTACCGGAGGTTCTCAGGCAATGGGTTGGCAAAGAAGTCCTGGTGCCTGTAAAGAAATAATTGCTTTTTGATATTTACTTCCTTTAAATAAGCTGCAGTAATAAGATTGTCACAAATAATCAAGGTTCTGCGTCAATTACTGGGGTGAAGCCAGTAAAATGAAGTACTTCTGTGGCAGATGATCTCGTGTGGTCATCTGCCATTTTTATGGCAAAATCAAGCTACATCTTGCAGTATCCTTTTTCTGTGCTTCACGATATTTCTTATCCCATATGGATACCGTTGGATTGCTTTTATTCCTGTTGCCGACTCCTTTCGTTAACAATCGGTATATGGAGCATCGGAAGCGTTCAGAAATTCTTTCTACCATTATGTAAAGGCTTTAATCGAGTAGCAGGTAACACGACGATTTTGGTAACGAATGCAGTTTGATGATATGATAATATATTTTAATTTTTTGTATATTTTACAATTTCATGTTATTATATATAAAGAGTGTCTCATTATGTTTTGAGGGATCAAATATGATTTGTAAATATTGTGGCGCAAAATTTAAGAATGATGCTTCGGAATGTCCTTTCTGCAAAAGCGAAAATACCGAGCTTACAGATAAAATATATCATAACCGGGTTGGAGCCGCCATTTCAAAAATTAAAAACGTTAAAGAGGAAGTAAAACATAAGGAAAGAATCTTTACAAAAAAAGCGGCAGAGGGTTTTCTTGTTTTCGTTGGGGTCTTGTTAATCGCCACTGTTCTGTATTACGTTATTTCTGATGTTTATGCCGTCATAAAGTCCGGCAGGGAAAAGGAAAAAGAAGAAGCTTATCTGGCGAGACTGGAAACCTATTATCAAAAAGGAGATTATGCCGGACTTCATGCTTGCTATTATGACAACAAGGATGTTTTTACCCAAAAGGATCAAAAGTATAGGGAAGTGATTTATGCATGGGATTATATGTCTTCTATCAGAAGAATGATGGATGCAGAACGCATTTTCCCAATAGACATATATTATGTCCTCGAATATTACAACAAAATTTACATTTGGACCGAAGAAAAAACAAATGATAATACCGTTTATGGAAACGAACAGATTCTCTTGGATTTCATAGCGGAAGCAGAAGCGTATCTCAGAGAAACTTTGGGTATGACCGAAGCCCAGATAGAAATGGTGAAGGATGCGCAATTGGATGTAGATCGTGATAACAATTCATCTCTTCGGAAGATAGCCGATGAAATATGCAATCGCCTTGGCATCACAGAGGAAAAAAGATATTGATTTGAAGGGAAAGATAAAATGAAATGTAAGAACTGTGGCGCATCAGTTCCTTCAAGATTGCCGGCATGTGAATACTGCGGTACGGCAAACGAGGTATACATAAGACGAAAACAAGAATTGGATTTGTTAAAGAATATTTTCAACAAGGCAAGGCGCAGAGCGATCATAGAGGCCGTGCCGGATGTTGTGATCAGGGTGCTTAATAGATTCATCTTCATTGCCGCAATGATGTTGCTTGTCGTCCTGTCCATAAGCTTTGCAGTTTTTTGTTTAAGCAGTCGGATACCTGTTGGAAATGAAAAAGAGCATTTGATGGTCCTTGAAAAAATGCGCAATGAGAAAAGATATGACGAGATAGAAGACTATGTATACCGATACGATCTTTACAGTGATCAATATGCTGTTTACTTACAGTCGATAAAAATCCATAACACCATTGATACGTTTTGGTCATATAAAGATTCATATGAGAATATCCGTAAAGAAATTGGAAACGGAGCAAACCCACACCCCTATACTGAAGAAGATGCCAGAAAGAAATATGTTGATATGATGACAAAGGCCTATGAGATATTTCATTATGCCGATGAAGGGATTCTTTCTGAGAACAGGGAATATTATCAGGAATGTTCTATGGAAGTTATGGCCTGCCTGAAATACATTTTAGGATTAAATGATGAAGAAATAAAGAAACTTTGTGAATATAAATATGCCTATTCCGATGAGTTTACCGATTACTGTATTAAATTGTATAATAAATATTCATCGCACTAGGGGGCCATTAAATGTACAAATATACTATGCAAAGAATTCTGCCGGGTGTTTTCATTCGATTAATTATTCTTGCATTATTGATTTTAACAATCATCTCTTTTGTGGCGATGATCATAAAAGAGTATATGGATGACGAATGGTATGACGGGCTTTATCCCGCTTCATTGGAGCATTGTTATTATAGCGGGGAATATGATGAACTGCTCAGGTGGCTTCCCGATTATGAACACCGTTACTCGGAGGAATGCCTGATTTATACCGAAATGGCGTACGTATATCAAGCGTATAAAAAATATATGTTCTGGAGCGATATTGTGAACAAATGCGAAAAAGATGATATTGATCTGCTATATTACAAAAGCTACAAATACCAGTACCTTAAAGAATTGAGCCGAAAAATGAAGGATCTGCAATATGAGGAGAACCGCAGGATAATGGATAAAATTATCCGGGATGCAGGTATTGAACTTATATGAGGAAAAGGGTTTGCAGATACTTCCATGATGGAAGCGCTTACAGCGTTTACCCCATGTTGCATATAAGGCCAAAAAGATCATGTCATATAAAGAATATAGAGTTAATAAGAAGAGGTAACATGACGTTACCTCTTCTTATTTCAGCATATCATTACTCTTTGACTGTTGCGTACATAAAGTACTTGAAGCCCAGCGGTGAGGACCAGAAGTTCTCAACCTTCGTATTGAGCAGGAAGATGTCCACATAGTAGTAGATGGGGCAGAGCATCCAATCTTCAAAGATCATATCTTCAGCCTTATGCATGAGCTCGAAGCGCTTAGCTGTGTCGGTCTCGGTCTTGATCTGGGAGATCAGCTTGTCATACTCGGGATTGGACCACTGGGCATCGTTGTTACCGCTGCCGGTAATCCACATATCCAGGAAGGAAATTGGATCGTTATAGTCTCCCAGCCATCCGTTTCTTGCGATGTCATAATCGCCGTTCTTCCTGGTGTTCAGGAACGTAGCCCATTCCTGGGAAACCAGGTTGATCTTGACGCCGAGCTTGCCCCACATATCCTGGAGGGCTTCACCGATAAGCCTGTGGCCTTCACTTTCAGAGTTGTAAAGGTATTCGAAGGTAGGCAGGCCTTCGCCGTTGGGATATCCGGCTTCGGCAAGGATCTGCTTGGCCTTCTCCAGGTTGCCTTCATAATCATAAGGATCATAGTAATCGCCGCCGACTTCGCGGAATTCCTTGGAAGGATCGGCATCGGAAAGACCTGTCGGCACATAAGCGCCAGCAGGAACCTGTCCGGCCTTACCGATCTCACGAACGATGAATTCGCGGTCAATGGCAAGTGTCAAGGCCTGGCGTACCTTGGGATTGTTCAGGTATTCCCTCTGGGTGTTGAAGGATACATAGTAGGTACCAAGCTGGCCTTCCAGATGGAACTCAGGCTTGTCTCTCCAGGTATCGATTTCGTCATTGGGAATTTCATCTGTAAACAGGATCTCACCCTTGATAAAAGCGTTGAGCTGAGCACCGGGATCGTCCATCAGCACGAACTTGATGTTCTGCATGCCAAGATTCTTGTAGTTCCAGTAATTTTCGTTCTTGGTCATGGTGATGTGGGAACCGGGAACCCATTCGGTTACCTTGTAGGGGCCATTACCGATGTAGGTCTCAGGCTTGGTTGCCCAAGCGTCGCCGTACTGCTCAACGATATCCTGGCGAACAGGTGAGAAGGCCGGGAACGCGGTCAGTTCAAGGAAGTAGGGAACCCTGTTCTTCAGCTTGACAACGAGAGTCTTGTCATCGGGCGCGGTCACGTTCAGCTTGCCTTCGTCGTAACCGTCAATTACCTCAAACATGTAAGCATAGTCTGCGGCTGTTTCGGGATCGATGGCACGATTCCATGCATATACGAAGTCACTGGCTGTCACGGGCTTACCATCGCTCCATTTCAGGCCGTCGCGAAGGGTGAAGGTATACACCGTACCGTCATCGGAAATCTGGACATCCTTGGCCTGACCGGGTACGGGCACGCCGTCCTTATCAAGCGTGTAGAGCCCTTCGAAAACGTGGATGATCAGTGTGGCACCGTCAACTGCAGAGTTGAGTGCCGGGTCGATGGTATCCGGATCCGAACCAACGTTGACGGCAAGCGTGCCGCCCTTGGTTCCGCCGGCATTGCCGCCGCATGCGGACAGAACCAGCGAGAATACCATGACAATTGCGACCAAAAGTGCAATTCTCTTTCTCATCTTTTTCTCCCTCCATTTAATTCCGTACTGATGTACGATAATTTATTTTATGTGTTTATATAACTCTCCAATGCAAGGTTACCCCCGACACTGGAGATGTTATTTTCTGAACAAAAAATTCAGTTGATCTTGTCCAGGTGGTGGCAGGCTGCGAAGTGCCCGGGTGAGACTTCCCTGAACTCGGGTTCCACTTCTTCACAGAGTTTGGTTGCATACCTGCACCGGGTTCTGAACCGGCATCCGCTTGGCGGATTCAACGGGCTCGGAACATCCCCTTCCAGGATGATCCGCTTCTTCGAACGGCTCTGAACCGGATCGGGAATTGGAATAGCCGAGATGAGGGACTTGGTATACGGATGAACACAGTGGAAGACCAACTCATAGTCGTCCGCCAGTTCCACCAGTTTACCCAGGTACATGACCCCTATGCGATGGCTGATATGTCTGACGACGCTGAGGTCATGGGCAATGAACAGATAGGTCAGGCCCATCTCCTCCTGCAGTTCCTCAAACATATTCACCACCTGGGCCTGAATGGATACGTCGAGGGCCGAAATAGGCTCGTCACAGACGATGAACTCAGGATTTACCGCCAATGCACGCGCTATGCCAATGCGTTGGCGCTGGCCGCCGGAGAACTCGTGTGGGTATCTATTGGCATGCTCGCTGTTGAGGCCGACCTTCTCCAAAAGCTGTATGATCATGTCCCGGCGTGTCTTTTTGTTTGGAGCCAGCTTATGGATATCGATGGCCTCGCCAACAATGTCACCCACGGTCATTCTCGGATCAAGACTTGCATAGGGATCCTGGAAGACGATCTGCATCTTCCTGCGGTACGGGAGCATGTTCACATGGGTTATGTCCTGGCCGTCAAAGAAAATCTTTCCGGCCGTGGGCTCATACAGCCTGAGGATGGTTCTTCCCAGGGTGGTTTTTCCGCATCCGCTTTCACCCACAAGCCCCAGAGTTTCACCTTTATTGATATACAGGCTCACATCGTCTACAGCCTTGATATATTTTGGCTTCAGAAACGATCCGCCTGCATGGAAATACTGCTTCAGATTTTTTACTTCAACCAGCTTGTGGCTCATGAGTTCTCACCACCTTTCATATAGGCTTCCTTTTGCAACAACCAGCATGCACTGTAATGATCCTCTGTGATGTAGGTGTATTCAGGCATCTCCCTCAGGCAAATCTTCATGCAGCTGTTGCACCGCGGTGCAAAAGGACAGCCTTTAGGCGGGTTGAGCAAATCAACGGGCGTACCTTCAATGGGGACAAGCTTCCGGTGCTCCTTTTCGGTGAGAACCGGGATGCTGCGCAAAAGTCCCCTGGTATACTCATGCTTGGGATTGTAGAAGATATCTTCGGTTTTTCCATACTCGACAATTTTTCCGGCATACATGACGGCGATCTTGTCGCACATGCTGGCCACAATGCCCAGATCATGCGTGATCATGATGATGGACATATCGATCTTCTGACGAAGTTCCATCATCAGCTCCAGGATCTGAGCCTGGATGGTCACGTCAAGGGCTGTAGTCGGCTCATCGGCGATAAGCAGTTTGGGTTCGCAGGCCAGGGCCATGGCGATCATCACCCTCTGCCGCATACCGCCCGACAACTCGTGGGGATACTGCTTAAGCCTCTTCTTGGGTTCATTGATCCCCACCAGGTTCAGAAGCTCCTCGGCACGCTCCATGGCTTCCTTCTTGCTCTTGTTGGTATGGAGCCTGATGACTTCCGTGATCTGGTTACCAATGGTAAAGACCGGATTCAGGCTTGTCATGGGATCCTGGAAGATAATGCTCACTTCATTGCCGCGGATCTTCTGCATTTCCTTTTCAGTCAGTTCATTGATGCGGTGTCCGTTGAAATCGATGGTTCCGCCAATAATCTTCCCGTTATGGGCAATGAGACCCATGATGGAGTATGCGGTGACGCTCTTGCCGCTGCCGCTCTCTCCGACGATGCCAAGCACATCGCCCTGGTACATCTGTATGGTTACATCGTTCAGCGCCTTCACTTCACCTGCCGGGGTAAAGAAGGACAGACGCTCATGCTGTATATTCAAAAGCGGTTCACTCATTTTATCACCTCAATTCTTCAACTTGGGATCGAACGCATCCCTCAACCCGTCGCCCAGCAGGTTAAACGAGAGAATGATAAGGCTTATCATAATGGCGGGCGCAAAAAGCCTATAAGGATATGTGGAGATACCGCCAATGGCGTTGGATGCCATGGAACCCAGGCTGGGCATGGGAGCCTGAACGCCGATACCGACAAAGCTCAGGAAACTTTCGGTGAAGATGGCTGAAGGAATTTGAAGGGTGGTGGTAACAATCAGGGGACCCATGCAGTTTGTCAGCAGATGTTTGCCGATGATCCTGCGGTGGCTTGCCCCCAGCGCCCGTGCCGCTGTAACGTATTCCTGCTCCTTGAGCGCCAGGATCTGACCTCTGACAATTCTGGCCATACCTACCCAATAAAGGAGTGAAAACACGATAAATATCGATATCAGTCCGATACCTATGTCGCTGATCCAGCCAAACCCGGGAACATTTTCCGACAGATCCTGCAGCGGATATTTCAGAGTAACCATGAGCAGAATGATGATGAGAATGTCGGGCACCGTATAAATGATGTCCACAATACGCATCATAATCAGGTCCACTTTTCCGCCGAAATAACCGGCAATGGCGCCATAAATGGAACCTATGATAAGAACCAGTACGCTCGCCACAAGGCCAACCAGCAGTGAAATACGGCTGCCCATCATCAACCTGGCAGTCATGTCACGTCCGAGGTTGTCGGTTCCCAAAAAATGAGGGAAAACCTTTTCTCCGGCTGCCATCCGTGCCAGTTCGGTTTCTGAATATTGCATGGGGCGAAGGTTCTCGCTGCCCCTTATCTGCTGTTCATAGCCATAGGGATAAAAGGCCGGCAGAATAAATGAAAAAATGAATATCAGAATGATGACAATCAGGCTTGCCATCGCGATCTTGTTCTTTCTGAAACGACGCACCCCGTCACGCCAGAAGCTTACGCTTTCACGCATCACAACAAGGCTCTGCTTTTCTTCCTTATCGGCAGGAAGGAAATCGGACACATCCAGATGCATACTGAAAGGTTTCTTTTGATGTTCATGATTCATGCCTAATTTCATTCCTTCCTTTCTATTTCAGCTTAATTCTGGGGTCAATGATCTTATAGGCGATATCAACCACAAGGTTCATGATGATCACAAGGGTAGCCAGGAATATGGTGGTACCCATAATCATGGTGTAATCACGTCCGGTAATGGATGAAATAAACTCATTTCCAAGACCGGGAATGGTAAAGATCTTCTCTACGACGAAGCTGCCCGTCAGCGTATAGGCGATCAGGGGACCGAGATAGGTGACCACAGGCAGAATCGCATTGCGCAGAGCATGCTTGAACAGCATTTTGAACTGGGAAAGGCCTTTTGCCTTGGCTGTCCGCATATAATCCTGCCCCAGAACGTCCAGCATGCTGGTGCGCATAAGGCGTGAAATGTATGCTGTCGGATAGAAAGAAAGCGCAATAACCGGCATAATGTAATGCTGCCAGGATGTCAGCCCATAGGTGGGCAACAGATCCAGCTTAATGCTGAAAACCATCATCAGGACCGTGGATATGACGAAACTTGGCACCGCTATGCCAAAGGTTGCGATCACCATGATCAAATTATCCAGCCATTTGCCGCGGTTCAGGGCAGCAATGCAGCCTAGCGGTACGCCAATCAGTACGGATACCAGGATGGAAATGCCGCCAACGCGTGCGGAGACCTTGAATCCTCTGGAAATGATGTCCCCGACAGTTCTGCCTCGCTGCTTGATGGATTCTCCCAGTTCGCCCTTCAGGAGGTTCAGCATGTAGTTTTTATATTGTACGATGATCGGCTGATCAAGTCCGTACTTTCTGTTCAGGGCTTCCAGCGTGGCAGGCGAGGGCGATTTTTCCGCCAGGAAGGGACCGCCGGGAACCATGAACATGAGGAAGAAGGTTATGGTTGCAACAAGCCAAATCGTAACAACCGCAAGAAAAACCCTCTTTATAATGTATCTCCCCACAATATCACTCCTCAAATTGACCTGTTATATCTATGTCATGACGTCAGCCATAATATCCCCTGCAGCAAAACGCGTCTTGTCGATTCGTCTATTGCCGGAGCAAACTTAGTTATTGATAAATAATGCTGATTACTATCCTGTAAAGAACCTGGAGCAAGTTCAGCATGGTTACACTGCAAAATTGAAAATATTATATATCTGTTGTACCAATAACAGTTATTGGTAACCAACTTTCAATTTGCCAAACAACCAATTTCATAAAACCAAGTTGTACACGTTGTCTCGTTTATTATATGTTGTTTTTTAAATACATTCAAGTTGAATATTTATGCAATAAAAAGGCCAAAAAAACGCTCTAATGCTTGGTTTTACACGTTTTAAGGTTTATGCATAGTCAGCGATACGGCGATATTGTAAAATTATCATAGAGTTTGTAATATATAGAACCATTCGGATTCAATAAATTATTCTGTATACATAAAAAATGAAGGAAACGCAATTTAATCTTGCATTTCCTTCATAAGGCAGTCAACATCACGAGAAATATTGCCCGTTTACTCACACAGCGGTTGGTATTTTACAACAGGATGTCTGGCCGCAAGGGCCTCATCCAATCGGGAAACCTCGGTGGAATACGGCGCGCCCTTCACCAATTCCGGATCGGTTTCCGCTTCCCTTGCGATATCCAACATGGCCTGGATAAACGCGTCAAGGGTCTCTTTGCTTTCTGTTTCGGTGGGCTCGATCATCAGGGCTTCCTTTACGATAAGCGGGAAATATATGGTGGGCGGATGGAAGCCATAATCGAGGAGCCGTTTGGCGATGTCCAGCGTGGATACCCCGAGCTTTTTCTGCTTTTCGCCGGAGAAGACCACCTCATGCATGCATGGCCTGCTGTAGGGTAAATGGTAAGCATCGTGCAGTTTTGCCAGGATGTAATTGGCATTGAGCACCGCCGTCTCGGAAGCCTGTTTTAAGCCTTTTGCCCCCATGGAAAGGATATAGGCATAGGCCTTTACGGCTACCGAAAAATTGCCGTAGAAGGACTTGACCCTGCCAATGGAAAGAGGCCTGTGGTAATCGGTGTGATAGGTGGCCGCCGTATATTCCACGACGGGTATGGGCAAAAAGGGCACCAGCTTTTCCACCACACCCACCGGCCCGGCACCCGGACCACCTCCGCCATGGGGTGTGCTGAAGGTTTTGTGAAGATTCAGATGGACCACGTCAAACCCCATATCTCCAGGCCTGGCAATACCCATGATGGCGTTCATGTTGGCGCCGTCGTAGTAGAGAAGGCCGCCTGCTTCATGGACGATATCGGCGATTTCAGGTATATGTTTTTCGAACAGACCCAGGGTATTGGGATTGGTCAGCATGAGTCCTGCCGTTTCATGGTTGACCACTTTTTTTAGTTCTTCCGGGTTAACCAGGCCGTTCTCATCGGATTTAACCTCGATGACGTCGAATCCCGCGATGGCGGCCGATGCCGGATTGGTGCCATGGGCTGAATCGGGAATGATGATCTTGGTTCTGGCATGGTCGCCGCGGCTCTCATGCCATGCTTTCATGATCATGAGTCCGGTCATCTCGCCGTGGGCGCCTGCCGCCGGCTGGAAGGTAAACCGTGACATACCCGTTATTTCGGCAAGCAGCCGATCAGTCTTCCAGATCAGTTCCAGGCAGCCCTGCACGGTTTTTTCGTCCTGGTAAGGATGGACGTTCAAAAAGCCGCTTAAGTCCGCCATATCTTCATTAACCTTGGGATTGTATTTCATAGTGCAGGAACCCAGAGGATAAAATCCTGCATCCACCCCGTAATTCCTTTGGGAGAGCTGGGTATAATGGCGTACCAAATCCACCTCGCTGACTTCCGGCAGATCCGGCGGACATGCGCGCAGAAGCCCTTCAGGTATGAGGTCGGACAACTTTACCTCCGGGACATCGCATTCCGGCAGGGAGCAGGCGGTCCTTCCCGGCCGGCTCAATTCGAATATCAATGCCATGTCTTTTTGCATCATACGCTTCCCGCCCTTTCCACGAAATGGTCTATCTCCGCCTTTGTACGCTTTTCAGTGACCGCGACAAGCCATGCGCCCTCAAGTTCGGGATAATCCCTCTCCAGGGCATAGCCTCCGATGATGCCGTGTTCCAAAAGCCTGTCGTTCAGCCGGTTTACATCCCCTTTGTACCTTACGGCAAACTCGTTGAAGAACGGGCCGACAAATATCGGCGAGAAGGCCCCTGTTTTCAGAAGCTCCTGATAAGTGTAGCGTGCTTTCCGGCAGCATAGGGCGGCTACCTTGACAAGGCCCGTCTTTCCCAGCGCGGAAAGATAGATGGCTGCCGTAAGCGCGTTCAGGGCCTGATTGCTGCAAATGTTGGAAGTGGCCTTTTCCCGCCTGATATGCTGTTCACGGGTCTGTATGGTGAGCACGAACCCCCTTCTGCCCTGGCGATCCCTGGTTTCACCCACAATCCTGCCGGGCATTTTCCGCATGAATTTCTCCTTTGCTGCCATAAATCCCAGGTAAGGACCGCCGAAGCTGAGGGGATTGCCCAGCGGCTGTCCTTCGCCCACGACGATATCGGCTCCCATATCCCCCGGCGGTTTCAGCAGGGCCAGTGAGACAGGATTGCAGCTGACAATGAGCAGGGCTCCCTTTTGGTGAACTCTGTCCGCAAGATCGGTCAAATCCTCTATGAGGCCGAAGAAATTGGGGTTCTGCACGATGACGGCGGCGGTATCCTCCGACAGTAGTTTTTCAAGCGCATCATCGTCCAGCATGCCGTTTTTATAGCCCCATTCAACAATCCGCCGGCCGGTAAAGCGGGAATAGGTCTTCAGAACCTCACGGCTCTGGGGATGGACGGTTTTTGCCACGACGATCTCCGAACGCCCCGTCACCCTGCAGGCCATTGTGGCGGCTTCCGCCACGGCGGTGGCGCCATCATACAGAGAGGCGTTGGACACATCCATCCCGGTAAGATTGCAAATCATAGTCTGGTATTCAAAAATGGCCTGAAGGGTTCCCTGGCTGATCTCAGGCTGGTACGGCGTGTAGGCGGTATAAAACTCCTGTCTCTTTGTCAGGTGGTGTATGACGCTGGGAATGTAATGATCATAGGCACCGGCTCCCAGAAAACAGGCATAATCTTCGACGGTCACATTCCTGGCTGCCAGATCCCGAAGATGTCTGACCAGTTCCAGTTCGGAGAGCGCCTTGGGAAGATCCAGTTCACGTTTCAGCCTCACGCTTTCGGGAATATCCGAGAAGAGCTCGTCGATATCGGACATACCAATTTCCTTGAGCATTTCCCGACGCTGTTCCTCTGTGTTGGGGATATAGGGTTTCATGCTTATTCCTCCCCGGCGCAATAGGATTCATATTCGGATGCGTCCATGAGGTCGTCCAGTGAAGCGTCGTCAGGGATTTCAAGGACCGCTATCCAGTTCTCGTAAGGATCCTGGTTAAGACATGCCGGATCATCCAACAGGGATTCGTTGACTTCAACCACTTTTCCCGCCACAGGGACATAAACGTCGGATGCGGCCTTGACCGATTCCACAACCCCCAGGACATCTCCCGCATCCAGGTAAGCGTTGATTTCAGGCAGTTCCACAAAGACGATTTCACCCAGGGAATGCTGGGCATAGTCGGTTATGCCCACATAGGCTTTATTGCCGACAACCTTGATCCATTCGTGTTCCCTGGAATATTTCAGTCCGTCCAAAACTTTCATTGGGATCAACCTCCGCAGAATTGATTAATAATTATGCGTTTTATGTATAACCATTTATTTCCTGTACTTTTTGCGGTAAAAGGGAATTTCACAAACCTTTGCGCGGACCGCCTTGTTTCTGATGATCACATCAAACTCGGTTCCCGGCAGGCAAAACCGGCTGTCTATCATGGCCAGGCCCAGGTTTTTCCCAAGGCTCGGGGAAAAGCTGCCCGAGGTGACAAAGCCGATCGGATTACCGTTGTCAACAATCTCATAACCGCTTCTTGGAATGCCCCTTCCCACCATCTCAAAGCCTGCCAGCCTTCGCGTCAGCCCCTGGTTATATTGGATTTGCAGGGCTTCCTTTCCGATAAAGCTGTCTTTGTCCAGCTTGACAAATGCGCTCAGGCCGGCTTCCAGCGGGGTAATTTCGGCCGACAGTTCATGTCCGTAAAGGGGCAGCGCCGCCTCAAAACGCAGCGTATCCCTTGCGCCGAGGCCTACCGGCATCAGGCATTTGGGCCGGCCCACTTCAAGAAGGGATTCCCATACTTTCGGTGCCTTGTCGGCCGGCATATAGATCTCGAAGCCGTCTTCTCCCGTATAACCCGTTCGGGATACCATGGCCTGAACGCCGAAGACTGTCACTTCCGGGACAAAGGTATAGAACCGGATATCCTTTAGAGGGAAATCGGTGCCTTCCTGCAAAATTTCCTCGGCAAAAGGCCCCTGGATGGCCAATTGCGCCCATGAATCCGATACGTTGACGGCATCCACATCGCCTGACAAATGGTCTTTGATCCAGTCAAAATCCTTGCCGGTATTGGCGGCATTGACAACAAGGAGATAATGGTCATCCGCATATTTATAGACCAGCAGGTCATCCACCACACCGCCGCCCTCATAACACATGGGCGAGTATATGACCTTTCCGTCGGGCGCCTTTGACAGATCGTTGGTGAGAATCTGCTGAAGAAATGCGCCTGCATCCTTTCCCCTGACGAGGATCTCCCCCATGTGGGAGACATCAAAGAGACCGGCCGCTTCACGGACCTGCCTGTGTTCCTCGATGATCCCGGTGTACTCCACCGGAAGCAGCCAACCGCCGAATTCAATCATTTTGCCGTTAAGGGCCAGATGTTTCTCATAAAGCGGTGTTTTCTTCATCCCAATGCCTCCATGACCGTTAAGCCGGTTTTTCAGCCGCCCTTTGGTGACGGCGGCAATGTGCCCTGGGTTTTCAGGGAAAACAAAAAAGGAAGACAACAAGACATAGTCTGTCGTCTTCCTCTGTTTTTATGACCTGAGAGTTTCTTACCGCAACCCGTTTTCACAGCCTGTTCACGGCCGGTTAAGGGGTTGGGCATTGCTCCTTCGGTGCCCAGGCCTTGCCTGTGGCTTTCCAGAGTTTTGTCCGGATACGGTCCTTTAACCTGAAAGCTTCACGGCAAACCGACAATTTGCCGTTTTCTCCTTCGGTGTCCGCCCTTCGGCAGATCTCTTCCGCATCCTTCATCCAAACGATATTCAGTTTCACCATGATTATACAACAACACTCGGGTTTTGTATACTCCCTGTTTTTCGTGAAACTATCACCATGCCGGAACCAGCAGGGTATCGCCGGCGTAGATCAGATCCGGATTCTCCAGGTTGTTGATCTTGACCAGAACTTCCCAGTTGGTGCCGGTCTTCCTGGCGATCTTCCAGATGGCGTCGCCGGGTTGGATGACATACTTTTCATATTTCAGGACGCCGGGGTTTGCCTGGATGAAGGCGATCAGCGCGTCGTCAAGGCTTCCGAATTCATTGACCAGAGGGAGATCGGTAAACGGATAGCCGTCTCCGCCGGCAGCCATGAAGTCATTGGTGGCCACAATGTATTCCTTGTCTTGATCAAGCTTTTCTCCCTTAATCCATACATAGGTTACCCGCTGGCCTGAAGGTTTGGACGGATCAAAGAGATACTCGATATTGCCCACCTGCGGGAAGCCGCCGTTCTGGGCCGGATAGGCGGAAAGCCCATGCTCAAGGGCAGCCAGGATATCGGAGCCCTTCATCTTCTTGGTAACGATGTAGTTGCCGAAGGGCAGCACGGTGATGATATCGCCACGGGTGATTTCGCCTGCCTTGATGCTGGCCCTGATACCGCCGCCGTTGGTGATGGCCGCATCGGCACCGGTTTCAGCCAACATGGCCGCGGTGATGAGATCGGCCAGGTTGGTGGGTCCTGTACGGACATGTTCCCTTTCCCCGTCAAAGTCGATTTCGCTGGTGGCGATGACCTCGGAAAGGATGGATGCCTGGGCAGCCTTGAAATCGTTGATGACGGCCAGGATACCTTCGTCGGCTGTCAGCTCGGCAGCCTGTTCCACAGAGTAAAGGGAGGCGGATATGTTCTGAACCTTATTGTCCTGATCCAGGTCAATCCGGACAATGCCCGCGTTCTGCATGTATTCCCCTGTCTGAACAATCAGGGTGTCGCCTACTTTCAGGGGTTCTTTTAGGACTGTATGGCTGTGGCCGTCGATGATCAGGTCAATGCCGCTGACCTTCTCTGCTATGAGTTTGCTGGTGTCAACGCTTGATTCGTCAAGCCCCAGATGGGCAACACAGACAATCACATCTGCCTTCTCATCCAAAAGGTCTACCATGGCTTTTGCTTCGGTCACCGGATCGGCAAAGGTCAGGCCGACAACGTTCTTGGGATTGGTCTTGTAAGCCGTTTCAGGAGTGCAAAGCCCGAAGAATGCAATCTTTACACCATCCCGTTCAATAATGGTATAAGGTTCAAAGAGCCTGGAACCGTCACTTCTCTTCACGTTGGCGGAAAGTACCTTGAAATCGGCTATGGAAGCCAGCTCAAGGAGCCTCTCGTAACCGTAGTTGAAATCATGGTTTCCGGGCACCATCACATCGTAACCCACCGCGTTCATGATCTTCACAATGCTTTCGCCCCTGGTGAGGGTTGCAATGGTCTGACCGTGGGTTACGTCGCCCGCGTCCACGAGAATGGGATCGGTGCCTGTTTCAGCGACCAGTTTTGAAACTAAAGCGGCCAGTTTTGCATATCCCAGGCCTGGATTCTCATCGACCCTTGAATGGACGTCATTGGTATGAACGATTACAATGGACTTGGAACCTGTCGCAGAAGAAGTGCCGTTGTCCGCAAAGGTTGCAAAGGAGAACAACAGGGTAAATACGAGGATGAAAGACAGCATTCTCAACTTCTTCATGGGGGTTTCCTCCTTTATTAAGTTTGGATAGGCCTGCCTTAATTATACATCCTGAATATGGAAAGCGTCTACCAAAGGAATGTACACCTATTGAATTAAACCGAAATTGTGACAATATATCGAAACCTTTTTCGCAGAAAGATTTGCCGCCACGGAAGGAGAAAAGGAAGGCGAAATGAATACGGTACAGACAGGTTCGTGTTTGCGGGGTTGCCACAGGTTAGGCGCTGGTCTATAATTCAAATGGTAGTATATTAATATATCTCACGATCATAAAGAACATTAATGCGGAAGTTCCTGAAACAGCAGGGGGAGAGGTTAAACATGATGAAGCCTGAAGACGCCCAAAAACAGGACAGGGCATATGACTGCTGGCTGGCCTATCGGCCGCTGGAAAGCGCTATCGCGGATCAATACCGCGCAATATGCAGGAAAGTTGCCGTTTATGGACAATCGGCCGTTATGCATTCGGCGATTGAAGAGCTGAAAAGGGGTCTTAAGTGTATTTTGGGGATAGAACCGGATATCATAACCGGAAACTCCGATGCCTGGGCACTGGCCATCGGTTCAGGAAACGCGACCGGTGAGCTTTTACCTGAAGACCTGGTAAAACTGGGCGACGAGGGCTTCATCCTAAAAAGCCGGCAGAACGGAATCCTGATCGCCGGGAGGAAGGACAGGGGCGTGCTCTATGGCACATTTGCCTTCCTGCGTTGCCTGCAGATGGGGTTGAAGTTGGAAGACATAAGCCGTGTTGAAAACCCCGCGGCGGGGATTCGCATGATCAACCACTGGGACAACATGGATGGCAGCATTGAAAGGGGTTATGCGGGAAACTCCATCTTTTACAGGGACAACCGGTTTATCTCCGACAAGAGAAGAATTAGGGATTACGCGAGGCTCCTGGCCTCGGTGGGCATCAATGGTGTTTCCATTAACAACGTCAATGTGCATGCACAGGAAACCCGCCTGATAACAAAGGAACTGTTGCCGGAGGTCGCAGAACTTGCAGGGATTTTCCGCAGTTACGGCATATCCGTTTATCTGTCCATCAACTATTCAAGCCCGATTGAGTTGGGCGGCCTTCCCACCGCCGATCCGCTGGACGAAGCCGTCCAGGACTGGTGGCGCAAAAAGGCTGCAGAAATCTACGAATACATACCCGATTTCGGCGGCTTTCTCGTCAAGGCCGATTCCGAGTTCAGGCCCGGCCCATTCACCTACGGGCGAACCCATGATCAGGGCGCCAATATGCTGGCAAAAGCGCTTGAACCTTTTGGCGGGATTGTTATCTGGCGCTGCTTTGTTTACAACTGCAGGCAGGATTGGCGGGATACTAAGACGGACCGTGCCAACGCGGCCTATGATCATTTCATGCCCCTGGATGGTAAGTTTATGGACAACGTGGTGCTCCAGATCAAAAATGGCCCCATGGATTTCCAGGTTCGGGAACCGGTCTCTCCGCTGTTCGGCGGCCTGACAAAAACCAATCAGATCCTGGAATTGCAGATTACCCAGGAATACACCGGGCAGCAAAAGCATGTATGCTTCCTGGTTCCCCAATGGAAAGAGGTCCTGGATTTTGAAACCTGGTCAAATGGCCCGGGATCCACGGTTAAAAGGCTGATCTGCGGGAAGGTTTATCCCCAGAAGCATTGCGGGTTTGCCGCGGTTTCCAATATCGGTGACAACGCCAACTGGACAGGGCATGTGCTGGCCCAGGCCAATCTCTATGGCTACGGACGCCTGGCCTGGGACCCCGATTTGTCCAGCGAAGCCATAGCCGATGAATGGATTCGGCTGACCTTCTCCAACGACCCGGAAATTGTCGGGACCATCGGCGATATCCTGCTGAAGTCCTGGCTGACCTATGAAAAATATACAAGCCCGCTTGGCATCGGCTGGATGGTCAATCCCAATCACCATTATGGTCCCAATGTGGACGGCTATGAATACTCCCCGTGGGGGACCTACCATCGGGCAGACTGGCGTGCCATCGGTGTGGACAGAACCGTCGCCCATGGCACAGGCTTTGCCGGAAGATACCATAAACCCAATGCGGAAATGTACGAAGACGTGGATAACTGCCCCGAGGAGCTTTTGCTCTTTTTCCACCGGGTGGAGTACAAGCACCGGCTGAAATCAGGCAAAACACTGATCCAGCACATCTATGATACCCATTTCGAAGGTGTGGAAGAGGTGGAGGAATTCAGAAGGAAATGGCTCAGCCTTGAAGGAAAGATTGACAGGGAAAGGTTCGAGTCCGTCCTGGAAAGACTTGACATTCAGCTCAGGGATGCCATGGAATGGCGGGATGTGGTCAACAGCTATTTCTACCGAAAAAGCGGCATACCGGATGAAAAGGGCAGAACCATTTATTGATGCTTCTGCCGAAAAGCAAAAGAGCCCTGCCCTACGCCATAAGGCACAGCGTGGGGCTTATGTTTTTATGGCTTATGTCAGTAAATGCAGCAGCTTTCCAATTCCGATGCCCAGGTAATTGCCGATGGTATAGCCCAGGATGCCGCACAGAATTCCGGGAAGGACAATCTCATCGTTATGCAGGGCCCTGGCGACGGGCATGATGAATGCCGGACCGAAGACGCCCGCCGTGGATGTGATCATCATGGTATGGTAATCGATGCCGGCGATTCTTGCCATGATGAGATGCAGCAATACCGTGCCGAACTGGATGAACAGCAGCATGCTCAGCATGATAAGTCCACCGGTAATGGCTGAGAGATCAAAGCACAATCCCATCACCATGGAGAACATCAGGATGAAATACTGACCGGAACTATAGGATCCGGGTGCGGTACGGACCTTCTTAACAAAGGACAGGGCGATGCCAAGGGTGGTCACAATCAGCATGATAAGGGCCGTGTATTCACCGAGCTTTGCCAGCCCGGTGTTGCCATAGCTTGAGGGCAACAAGAGGCAAACGCCCATGGCAACGGCAACGCAGGCCAGGGAAAGCGTCACAAGCCCGCAGCGGATCAGGAAATGCCTGAGAGGTTTAACACTTTGCTTTTTTCCACTGAAGGCTTCTATGTACCGGTAGGCATCCTCCTGACTGAAAGCATTGCCGACAGGCGTATATTCAGGCAGGACATGCTTCATCATGCGCGGCATGACTGAAACCTGAAGGAAAAAGTACATCCCACCGCCGATCATATCTGACGCCTGAAGCAGAAGGATGCGATCGATACCGGACCCCAGCGCATGACCTACGGCGATCATATTGGGGGTGCCGCCGGTGTAGGTACCTGTCAGCATGGCGCTGATATTGGCGGCATCAGGAATGAGATGCCTGAAAATAAAGAAGGCCGCCGTGGCGACAAGGATAACCGATAGGGTATTCATCGCAAAAGATACAGCCATAGGACGGGCAAGCTTTTTCAAGGCGGGAAGGTCGGCGGAGAACAGGATCAGCGGCATGGCGACGCAAACCAGGACCGATGAAAAATCGGAAGCCAGAGCCATATCAGCCCCCAGGGCCTTCAAGGGGAAGCTTAGCAATAAACCGATCAGGTAGCAAAGGAAAACGGGACCAAGGGTAGCCAGAAAAGACGACCTGCTCACCATGAGCATGATCAGACGCGGCAGGAAAAGAATGACCAAAAACATCACAACGGTTGAAAGATTCATGTTGCAAGCCCTCTTTTATGCTTTGTCCTACTCATTCTACCATACGGGATCAGGGAATGACAGCATAAAATATCCCGGGATCCGAAACGGATCCCGGGACAGCCCCGATAAAAAGGAGGATACTAATGAAACGTTTTTGAGAATGTCCATTGTTCATGCTTCAAACGCACGCTTGAGAAAAGCCAGGGATTGTGCTGCGTCCCTGTCGAGATCGCTTTCCGTGGCACCCTGGGACAGATCTCGCCAGATGCGGATATCCTTGCCCACCTGGCCGCCCATGGTCACAAAGGGTTCCATGACCACTGCTCCTTCATAGCCTATTTGGCGTAAAGCCTTTCCAATCTCCCTCCAGGGTATCCTGCCTTCACGTGGCGGTTTTCTGTTGGGTTCGCCCACATGGACATGCCCCAGGTATTTTCCAGCCTGGAGGATGGGCTCAATGAGCGAATCTTCTTCGATGTTCATATGGAAGGTATCCAGCATCAGCTTGACATTCGGCTTGTCCACGGCACGGACATAGGCAAGGCCTTCGTTGGCATCATTAAGCAGATAGCCCTCAAAGCGGTTGAGTACCTCCATGTTCAGGGTGATGCCATGCCTTTCGGCGATGTCAGCCAGCCTGCGCATATTCAAAATGCTCCGTTCCAGATCGCCTTCCTTGTCCGGCTCCCTGCCGTAATCCACCGGCCAGTAGGAATAAAGGGCGCCGCCGATGGAACGGATCCCCGCGATTTCCATTTTCCTGAAGATATCGCTGTAGAATGCCAGCGCGTTCTCAACAACGTCGGGATCCGGGGAACTGAGGTTATGTTCAGCCCGGGGGCCATATCCGCCCGTCAGGATGATATCGTATTCCCTGGCTGCATCCCGGAGCGTGTAAAAATACTTGTCGGGCTGGTTGTGGAAATCGCCGCAGGCTACCTCCAGTATGTCAAAGCCCAGCTTTTTGACCTTTGCGATGTAAGGGATAAAATCGCCCTTCCATTCTTTTTCCCAATAGGCGTAATAGATACCGTATTTCATAACAGGATACCCCTTTATTTTTCCATATCGATCATGACTTTCATGGCTTTGTCCTTTTGCTCTTCGATCAGCCTGTAAGCGCTGGCATAATCGGAGAAAGGCACTCTGTGGGTGATTAAAGCGTCAAACTCGATGAGACCTTTGCCCACAAGCTCAATGGCCTCCCGATAATCCTCCACGCGGTACATGGCGCTGCCGATCAGGCGCAGCTCATGATCCTGCACAAATCCCATGTTGATGGGGCACAGATCCGGCACAACGCCCACCACGATGATATCGCTTCCTTTACGGGCGACTTCCACGGCTTCCTCGAGGGTTTTCGGGCTTCCGATGCATTCGAAGATGACATCGGCACCGTCGCTTCCGAATGCGTTGCGGATGGCATCTCTCAGTGTTGTCTGGTTGGGGTTGACGGTGATCAGGCCGCATTTTTCAGCAACCTTAAGGCGGTAATCGCTGATCTCGGTAATGATGACCTTGGCTGCCCCCTTGGCCTTGGCTGTCTGAGCCACCAGATTGCCGATGGGACCTCCCCCGATAACCACCACGTTTTTGCCGGCGATATCCCCAAAGCGCCTGACGGCATGGCATGCCACCGCCAAAGGTTCGATCATGGCACCGTGCTCATCGCTCATATCATCGGGAAGCTTAATTGCCTTTTCCGCGTCCACCACAAAATATTCGCTGGCCATGCCTGTGGTCTGGAAACCCATGACCTTGAGCTCTTCACAGTCATTGTAAAGGCCGTGGGTACAGGGATAGCACTTGCCGCAGACCACCTGGGGCTGAATGGTGACCAGGTCGCCGACCTTGAATGCCGTAACACCTTCCCCCAGCTTGGTGACCACCGCGGAAACTTCATGGCCCTGTACGACGGGGTAGGAGGTGTAAGGATGCTTGCCATGCCATACATGGATATCCGATCCGCAGACGCCGATCTTCTTGAGCTTGACTTCGATCTGGCCTGGTCCGACCTCAGGTATGGGCACATCCCTGTATTCAATATGTCCGGGTTCCATCATGATTGCTTGTTTCATGGGCATAGCTCCTTTCTTTTCAATTCTTCCGCTTATCTGTCTATGACACATGGGTTTGTGGAATAATCACAACCGGGGTACACGCTGAAGGTGTGCCACGTATATCAAGAGCGGGCTATGTGAATGTGCTTCCGCATGGGCGTCAGGTGGATATGACGATCCTATTTTGCAGGTTCAAGGATGGCGTTCGCCTTGCGGAGAATAGCCCGAACCTCGTTGACATCCACATCACGGGGAAGAATCCCATGTTTTACAGCGCATGCGGCGCCTACACCGGCAGCATCGCCGACGGCCATGCAGGTGGGCATGACGCGCATGGAACTCATGACAACGGCATCCACGGATATGCATCTGCCGCTGAACATGAGGTTGTCGATATCCCTGCTGACCAGGCAGCCGTAGGGGATGCCGTAGGGTTTGATGTGTTTGACCACGGTGCCGCCGCCCTGGCCGTCGTGGATATCGATGATGTAAGCTCCCAGGGCCACAGTATCCTGGGGAATTTCCCCGTTCATGACATCATGCTCGGCCAGTTCCTTCATACCGACAAAACGGCGGGTTTCCCGGACGCCAATGTTGGAGTAGATATTGGTGATATAGCAGTTTTCAAAGCCAGGAACATATTTTCTGAGGACTTCCACCAGTTTGACGATCTGAAGATGCCCATCAATCTCCGCACGTGTCAGATCAAAGACATTACTGCCGTCTATCCCCAGATGCCTGGTACAGTTCATATGGACCTCACCGGGGAGGATGCTCTTGATATAGATCAGCGTATCCCGATCCACCGGCAGTTCCCCTTTGGCCTTCAGCTCAAGGAACAGTTTCCTCAGGCCCACAAAGACATGGTAAGGGTTCTTTCGGAAATATTCGGCGTTGTACTTGTTGATATCCGTGTCAATGGTGTCGCAGAAGCGCATCTGTTCGGGATCTTTGGCGACAAAGTCGATGACCTTGTCGGTATCCACATCCCTCAGCGTGAACATCACCGTGGGAGGCTGAAGGATTCCTGTATCCTTTTGGCCCATGTTGTAACGTGCTCCGGCAAGATAGCCCAGATCCCCGTCACCGGTGGCATCGATAAAGACTTTGGCTTCCACTTCAATGCGATAGCCCTTTCCAAAGAGGATGACCGATTGGATTCTCCCGTTCTCCACATTGGCTTCAATGGGCTGTGTGTGAAGAAGTATTTCCACTCCGGCTTCAAGGCATTTTTCAAAAGCGACAATCTTAAAAATCTCATGATCATACAATGTTACGGAGTTATGGTTTGGACAGAAAATATGATCGGTGCACGCATTGCGCTCCTTGAGCGCATCAACCAGCTCCTGGGCAAATCCTGCCGTAACAGGCTTACCGTCCATGTCCAGGTAACCCAGAAGGGGCAGTCCGATGGTCAGGTTGCCACCTAGCCAGCCGTTTTTTTCAACCAGCAGGACCTTTGCACCATTCCGGCTTGCGGCAATAGCTGCGGGAAGTCCTCCCGGGCCGCCGCCGACCACAACCACATCATATTGCTTTTGCAGTGTTTTCATAGCCGACCTCCCTTTATTACGAAAAAATCTTAAATAGGTTTGGATTGGCATGGGTGCGCAAAAGATCAACAGGACGCTAGTCCTTGATGACAGCGCCCTGCTCAATCAATGTTCTGCGAAGCTTTTGGATATTCACATCCTCAGGCCGCACACCATCGCTGAGGGCCAGTGCCGCGGCGGTGCCTGCCGCCTGCCCCATGGCCATACACGCGGGCATAACCCGGAAACTTGCAGCAGCCTCGGAGGTACCACAGATACAGCGTCCGGCTACCAGCATGTTGTCACAGTTTACAGGTATCATGCAGCGATAGGGGATGTTGTAGTACTTGTTTACACAGGTGAATGTAACACCCCCGCCTGTGCTGTTATGAATATCAATGGCGTATCCGAAGGAGCAGATGGTATCGTCGAAATGCTTACGGGAAAGGATGTCCTCGGCCGTCAACTCGTACTTGCCCACGATGTGTCGTGTCTCACGTACGCCGAGCGCCGTTGCCACCTGCAGCAATTGAACGTCCTGGCAGCCGGGCAGGTACTTCTTCATAAAGGCGACGATCTCCTGGACCTGCCTTCTGCCTTCAATCAGCGCTCTGGTGATATCAACCGTTCTGGTGCCGTCAACATGTGGTATGCGTGTTGTGTTGATCTTCCAGCGGCCGGGGATATTCTGCTCATAATTGCCCAACTCGTTCCGATCGATCGTCCAGTCACCGTTCCGCCTGGCCTCGGCCACCTGGGCGGCAAAACAGTTGGCGGTATGGTTGTCCAGTTGATCCTTGTTGGCCTCCAGTTCCGCCAAGAACTTCTCCCGGTCGATGTTGCCCACCTCAAAAAACAGCGTTGCAGGCTGCATTTTATGGGTTTCTTTGTCTCCCAGCCAGGTGGGAACACCTGCAAAATGAGCCACATCGGCATCCCCGGTGCAATCAATGACAATGCTGCACTTGATGGCAGCAAGGCCTTCCTTCATGGCCGCGATGACATATTCCACTTTCCCATTATGGACAATACAGTCGACTGCCTGAACATTGAAAAGAACCTGGGCACCTGATTCCAGCAGCATCTCATCCATGACCACCGCCAGAATTTCGGACTGGTAAGGTGTCACATGCCTGTGACTTGCCCAGTAATAGGAAGAGTAGGAGGTCAGACCTTCCACTTTGGAGGGATGTATGGCCCCTCCCCGGGCTTCTGTCCTGCGGCAGAGTTCGTCAAAAATACCTTTGACGATCTGCTCCTCCCCGTCGTTGTCGTAACAGGTCATGAACGGCCCTACCAGACCTGCGGTGGCCATGCCGCCAAGCATGCCGGCGCGTTCCAGAACAAGCGTTTTTGCTCCGTTGCGCGCCGCAGCAACGCCGGCGGCAAAGCCGGCAGGTCCCCCCCCAACGACTAAAACATCGGTTTCAATAACCTCATGAATTTTTTTCAAGTAATGCAATTCCCTCATTTTTTACACCCTCTGCCCAAAATCAGATGGATGCCGCCGTTCTGCTGTCCGTAATATTTAACCAACGCGGCCGGCTCCATCGGCAGATGGGAAATTAGGCCGCATAAAAAGAACCCGCTATGTTGTCACACTTTTTTTGTAGTATAGCTTCCTTGTTGACAAAAATCAATGAAAAACGGCAAACACCATAGGATCGGGAAAGATATCGTAAATATCTTACATTGCCACCGGATTTCAGCGATTGCTATAATCTTTAAAGAATTATAGGATTAAAATATCGTCAGTTTGACTAGTTTCATATCTATTGGGGGGGATTTTAGAGATGTCACTGCCAAAAACCATGAAAGCGTTGGTGGCATATAGCGCCAACGACTATAGGTTCGAACCGGAATATCCGGTGCCGGAATGCGGGGATGATGATATCCTGATTAAAACCGAAGGGTGCGGTATCTGTGCCGGCGATTTGAAATGCCAGCATGGTGCGGCCATGTTCTGGGGGGACGATGTCCAGCCCGCATGGGTCGAGCCTCCGTTTATTCCCGGCCACGAGTTTATCGGCGTTATCGTTTATGTGGGAAAGAATGTGAAGGGATTTGAAGTCGGTGATCGTATCGCGGTGGACCAGATTGCGCCCTGCGGCGAATGCCGTTTCTGCAAGGACGGCCATTACTGGATGTGTCAGCCTCACAGGATCTTCGGCTTCTTCAAGGATTACTGCGGCGGAATGGCCGAGTATGTCCGGATACCCACTAAGCATGCGGTTATCCACAAGGTTCCCAAGGAGATACCCTTGAAGTCTGCCCTGCTCATTGAGCCATATGCTTGTTCCAAGCATTGCGTGGACAGAGCCCAAATCGGCTGCGAGGACATCGTGGTGCTGTCAGGCGCCGGAACACTGGGGCTGGGCATGGTTACCTATGCGAAAATGCGCCATCCCAAGAAGCTTATCGTTCTGGACATGAAGGACGAACGGCTTGAAAAGGCCAAAGAATTTGGTGCCGATATCGTCTGGAATCCGTCAAAGGTCGATGTGGTGGCGGAGATCATGAAATTGACCAACGGCTATGGATGCGATATCTATATTGAAGCCACAGGCCATCCGTCCTCCGTCGTACAGGGTATGAAGATGATCCGCAAATTGGGCAGATTTGTGGAGTTCTCCGTCTTCTCGGAACCCACCCTGCTGGATTGGTCCATTATCGGGGACAGAAAGGAACTGGATGTCCTCGGTTCCCACTTGAGCCCTTATTGCTATCCCTTTGTCATTGAGAATATCGCCTCCGGCAATCTGAAGACCGAAGGTGTCGTATCCAGGACTTTCCCCATTGAGGAATGGGAAACCGCCTTTGAGTATGCAACGGGCAAATATGGTGACTTGAAAGTCGCTATCGTGTTCTAATTTCTTGGGAATGGTTCAGGGATTGCCGGTGGGAATATCATTCAGTCGTGCATGCCTGAACCGGTGTCCCGATGGGCAGGCTGCCGGGCAGGCAGCCTGCTTTTGACATTCGCGGAGCGGAAGAGCGGAGAGCGTAAGGAGTGCGGATTTTTAGCCGAACTGTCTGTTGATTGGAATGGAGGTTCCCATGTACAGAGCGATAATTGTTGATGATGAAGAACTGGTGTGTAAGGGTCTCAGAAAGTATTTTGACTGGAGCCAGTATAATATCCAGATCCTTTCCGACTTCCCCGACGGGCTGAAGGCATACCAGTTTGTGCGGGAAAACCCCATCGACCTCCTGATAACCGATGTCCGCATGCCCCATATGGATGGCATCACATTGGCAAGGAACGTCAGGGAACTCTATCCGGATGCAAAGATCATCTTTGTGAGCGGATACGATGATGTGACCTATCTGAAAAATGCCCTTAAGGTGGATGCCATCGACTATATCCTGAAGTCCATCGACCTTGACGAACTTAAGGAAACGGTCAGCCGTGTGGTTAAGATCATGGATGCGGAAAACGCGCGTAAAAAAGAGCTGGCCGAAATGGAGGAATTATTGAACCAGAGCTTCCCGCTCCTGCAGGAAAGGCTGCTCATGACCCTCATCAGGGACGATATCGAAGACAATACCGATATTAAGGAACATATGGAATTTCTCAACATTCCGCTTGATGATGAAAAAAGTTACTGCGTGCTGGTGCTTCAGCTCCAGCGGTATTACAGCAAGTACAACGGAATGACTGAACGGGAGCGACAGTTTGTATCCCTTAAGATACAGGAAGAATGCAAGAAGATCGGCATGAAGTACGGTGAGACTGTCTGCTTCAAGAGCAGGACCAGCGAATACGTGATGATCATTTCACTGGATGAGGAAGACTATGAGGATAAGCTGCTCCAGGTTTCGGAAGAACTACAGGCTTTTATCAGGGAATACATGGACGGATCGGTGTATATCGGCATAAGCAGCATGTTCACCGGACTTAAGAACATCAAAACCGCCTATGAGAATGCCGTCAATGCCATAAGCAACAGGTACCTTCTGGACGATAAGCTGCAGATATCCATGGACAAGTACGTCACCGATTCCGAAATGAAGGACTTCAGGGAAAAAGCCAGGAAGAGCCTTCAGGAGTGTCTGAGCCAGGGCGATGCCGAAAAGGTTACCGAAGTTTTGAACGGACTGTTTGCCAAGATCGGTGAAGCGTTTGATAATAACGAACAGCAAAATCTGATGATATACCTTTTGCTTCTTCCGACTCAGATCATCAACGATCTGAAGATCAACGCCAAGAATGCCTACTCTAACCATAGGGCCATTCTTGAACAGTTCTTATGCTGCAAGGATTTCCATGAGCAGCGTGTACTGATCCAAAGCCTGTACCGTCAAGTGGCCGCCATGATGCAAAGCCTGAGCAAAACCCATTCCCATGCCATTGTGGAACAGGTGCGGAAAAAAATAGAGGAACGGTATAAGGAACAGATCTCCATTACAACGCTGGCCGAGGAGGTTTATCTGACGCCCACCTACCTTTGTGTGCTGTTCAAACAGACGACTGGTGCCACCATCAACGAGTACCTGACCATGACGCGTCTGGAAAAGGCAAAGCAGCTTCTGGCTGATCCCTGTATCAAACTGTATGATGTCTGCTACGAAGTGGGCTATTTGTCGCCAAGCTATTTTTCGCGGCTGTTTAAAAAGTATGTGGGAATCTCGCCCAGCGAATACAGGAACATGATGTTGTCTTCCAAGGACTAGGCTCGCGGCGTTTTAGAAAGGAGTGACCATGCCAAAAACCAGGTTGCCCAGAATTGCCAGGATCGCCATGTCCATCAGCAAAATGCGCTTGTCCAAACGGGCTATCATGCTGTTCAGCTTAAGCGTACTGATACCTATTCTGCTGATCCTGCAGCTTTATGCCAACCATTCCGCAAATATTGTAAAGAAAGAGATATCCAACAACATGCAGTTGGCTATAAACCAGCTGAAGAACAATCTGGATTACCGCTTTACGCAAATTACCGACAGCGCGCTCTCCATCCTCAGCGCGGCCTATCCTTATATATCCAGCGGTAAGACTGACCTGCAGGATCAACTAAAGGAGTATGAGGAGCTAAAGCTGCTTGTGCAGGCTTTTGAGGGGAAACATATGATAAGAAAGGTGCGCCTGTTTGTTCCCGATGATAAGATATACGCCAACCAACGGGACAATTTCTATTCCCTGAAAGACCTCAGGGAGTTCATGGAACCGGGCTCATCTTTCCAACGGGGCGTTGTCTGGCAGGAGACTCATGGGATACGGATCTATGACGATGGAAGCCTGACCAATGTAATATCCTGTCGCATGACCATATCGAGCCGGACCAACTATGACGAAATCGCCGCCGTGCTGCATTTGGACATTGAAGAAAGCAATCTGAGCAAAATCTTCACGGCAGGTATCAACACCAACGAGGAAATTTACCTGGTCAATGCCGATGGAATCATCCTTTCCCATCCCAATACCAGTCTTATAGGCAAGAGCGGGCTTTCGGAACCCGAGCTTGACGCAGTGACCGGCATGGGACCGTCGCAGATGAGTGGCAACCTGATCACCGATGAGTATCTGCTGGCCTTTGCAAAACTGGACGCCGTGGATTGGTACCTGGTGATGAGACTTCCTGCTTCCGTGATATACGACACCAATTCTTTTGCGTTCAATTTTTCTCAGGCGCTGCTCATACTGGCTTTATTGATGGTGTTCGCAGTCGCCCTGATCCTGATCTACTCCTTCGTCGTTGAGAAGACTGTCAGACGCATCAACAAGGCTATCAAGGATCTCAATGCCAATGGAATAGAAAAAACGGGTACGCTTCTTATGGAAGATGTGAAGCATAAAGACCCGCTGATGGTCCTGGAGAGCAACGCCAACCGGCTGGTGGTTACCATCAAAACCTTGCTGGAACAATCCTACCAGGCGGAGCTCAAGGCCAGGGACTACCACCTGAAAGCCCTTCAGGCGCAGATCAATCCCCATTTCCTTTACAACACGCTCGATGCCATTAAATGGATGGTGCTTGAAGGCGTGACCGAGGACAGCGTGTGGATGCTCAATGCCTTCTCCAAATACTTCCGACTGAGCCTGAGCAAGGGTAAGGATGTCGTGAAACTCAGCGAGGAGATGGAGCTGGTCCGAGCGTATCTGGGCATTATGCAGAAAAGGTTTAAGGGAAGGTTCGATGTCAGATATGATATCGATCCGGGACTGGAAGAGTGCATGATACCCAAGCTCTCCCTTCAGCCATTGGTTGAAAACGCGCTCCAGCATGGCATTATGCACAGTGAGACTGGCTGCGGCACCCTGGAGATCATCGCCAGGCGCAAAGACGGCCATATGGAGATCGTGGTCAGGGATGATGGCGTCGGCATGACGCAGGAACAGGTCAAAAGCATTATTGATAACCTGGGCAGGAATACAGAGGGCTATGGCCTTTCCAACGTGGATGAGAGGCTCAAGCTCTTTGGCGGTGACGACTGTGGGCTGAGCATCACCTCTGAGCCCAATAAGGGAACCACCGTGACACTGACGCTGCCCATAAAATAACCATAAGTCCCGTATTGCGGACATGCGGGTTCAAAGGTCAGCCCGTCATTTCCATTCCGGCATGCAACTGAAAGATTCAGTGGCAAGGATTCCGGTTGCCTTCCGGGGTATACCTTTCTCCGTTTGATACAGAAATTTACCGACAGGCCGTGCGTGACGCGGCCATGTTATTTTACACAAATTCCCTGTTGCTTTACTCGGATTGATTAGTATGAATTAACAGGAAATCTGGGGTTTATGCCCTTAAATTGTTAAAAGCTGTTTCCGGCTTGTGCAAAGACAACAGATTAAGACAAGGAATATGAAGATCGGATTATTCAATACGCTGTAAAGCCAATGCTATACTGATTACAGAACCCAGTCACACATATCGTTTCAGTCATTGAGCGGATATTAAATGGAATTTCTGCCGTTTGCGTTGTCCATTGATCATGAACTGAGCAACCTGTTCTACGGAATCTGATGAGGAGTGACGCTATGAAAAATGCTGCTGTAAGGTTGAAACCGGGGATCAAACCTCGCAAGCCTGGGTTTTGGTCCTACTTCAAGGAACATTATCTGTTGTATCTGATGCTGATTCCCGGACTTTTCTTCCTGATTGTCTATAAGTTTTTTCCGTTGTATGGCCTCACGATTGCCTTCAAGGATTACAGCATTTTTGCCGGAAGCAATCCGATTGATGCCATAGCGAAAAGCGAATGGGTAGGATTTAAGCACTTTGAACGTCTTTTTTCAAGTTCACAGTTCGTAAAGGTGCTTTTGAACACCTTGATCATCAACGGCTATAAAATCCTGTTCCTTTTCCCCATACCGATTATATGCGCCATCATGCTTAATGAAATCCGGCATGTGGCCTACAAGAAGCTTTGCCAGACATCCATTTATATTCCTTATTTCTTCTCATGGGTTATTGTGTTTGGTATTTTCTATTCGCTATTGGGAACTTACGGTATTGTCAACAACGCTCTGGCGGCCCTTGGCTATGAACGAATCAGCTTTTTCTCGGATACTAGAGTCTTTCGGGGATTGCTGGTCTTCACTGAGGGTTGGAAAGAAACCGGATGGAATACCGTCATCTATCTTGCAGCCATTACGGCCATCGATCCGACCCTTTATGAAGCTGCCCGTGTGGACGGTGCGGGAAAACTTCGCCAGATATGGCACATCACCCTGCCGGGGCTTGCGCCGACCATCGTGCTGATGCTGATTCTAAAGGTTGGATACATTTTGGAGACCAGCTTTGAGCAGATCCTTGTTTTCTACAACGCGACGGTTTACGACGTGGCCGATGTCATCCAAACCTATGTATACCGTATGGGATTGGGTCAGGCGGACTTCTCACTGGGTACGGCGCTTGGTCTGTTCAATTCGGTAGTGGCCTTCATACTGATCGTCGGCGCCAATACCGTCTGCAAGAAGCTGCTCCACAGAAGTATCTGGTAATTCTGCGTGAGTGGACTAGAGATATGGGGTGAAAAAATGCGATCTAGAAAAAAGAAAATATCCAATAAAATAGCTTTGTCCAAAAGTGAAAAAGTCATACTGGTCATATCTTATGTATTCATGGGGTTGCTGGCTTTACTAGCCATACTTCCGGTACTCCATGTGGTGTCCAAGTCATTCAGCAGCGCCGCAGCGGTTACTGCAGGGCAGGTTATCTTCTGGCCTATCAAGCCCCAGTTTGAGACCATGCGATATGTCATTGAGGAAACCCCGTTCCTGAACGCCTTGAAGAACTCGCTGATTGTAACAAGCGTGGGTACAGTCGTCAGCATGCTGGTAACCATTGGCACCGCATATCCGTTGTCAAAGCCCAACTTCAAAGGCCGTAAGATCTTCATCATGGCGTATATTGTCAGCATGGTGTTCTTCGGAGGCATTGTTCCAGCCTACATGGTTGTCAGGACACTGGGAATTATCGATACCTACTTTGCCCTCATACTGCCGTTCTTCATCGTCCATTTCAATATGTTTGTTGTGAAGAACTATTTTGAAGGGCTTCCGGAGAGCGTGGAGGAATCTGCCAGGATTGACGGGGCCAGCGATATCAGGATACTGGTATCCATTGTATGTCCCATGTCAAAGCCCGTGCTGGCCACAGTGGCCATGCTGTATGCCGTCAACTACTGGAACAACTATTTCCATGCCACCATGTACACTACCAGTACCAAAATGCAAACACTGCAGGTCTTCATCTATAACACCATCAACAGCACACAGACCCTGGTGGAACGCCTGGTCATCGGCAATTACACCAATGTCTCCATCGACGGCATTATAGCGGCGGTCGTCGTGCTTTCAATGATACCCATTGTTGCGCTGTATCCCTTTGTTCAACGGTATATGATCCATGGCATCACCATTGGATCGGTCAAAGGATGATCATTGATTCAGGCTTTATCGGGCAACCGGTAAAAATATAAAAAAGGAAGGGAGAAATCCATGAAAAGAGTTTTAGCATTGCTTATGGTAGTCATGTTGGTTTTCAGTCTGGCTGCTTGTGGCGGCAATCAGTCTGCTTCAACACCTGCGCCTTCGCAGTCTTCACAGACAGGCGAAACCGGCGGCAATCAAGCCGCAAACCCGCTGGACGGCGAAAAGCCCGTACTGAAGTATCTCGGCTACAATATCAGCTGGGATCCCAACACCGATCCTATGGCCAAGATCTATGAGGAAGTCACGGGCTACAAAGTGGAATACTATGTACTTCCCGCTGAGAACGCGGATGAAAAGCTTCTCATGGACGTTTCGTCCGGCGCTGACTATGATGTGATCCAGGTCAGCCCGACCCAGTTCCAGACCCTTTTGTCACAGGGCGCTCTGATGCCGTTGACCGATCTGCTCGAGAAGTATGGCAAGGACATCCTGGAAGGGGTCAGCGAGGATTCCTGGAAGGCAATGACCGGTTCCGACGGCCAGATCTACGGTATTCCGTATAAGTATCCGCATCCCCAGGAAATCGCAAACTTCATGGTTGTCCGCATGGATCTTCTGAGACAAGCCGGCATTAACGAGATTCCCAAGAAGCTGACCATCGACGAGTTCTACAACATCCTGAAGAGGCTGAAGGAATACTATGGCGACCAGTACATCATCTTCACAGGTCCGTTCCGCCAGGCATCGGAGGCCGGAGCAGGCGTGAACTGGGATATTCCTCAGAATATCACATCCGCCTTCGGTATCTACAGCGACTGGATGGTGGATGAGAATGGCAAGGTCATCTACATGACCGAGCATGAGAACTTCCCGAAGATGATCGAGTTCATGCAGAAGCTCATGAATGAAGGCCTGCTGGACCGTGACTGGGCAGTTAACAACACCACAACCGTGAACGAGAAGCTTTCTTCCGGCAAAGCCATCATCGCCTGCTCCAACCGTACCGGTACCCTTGTGACCACTCCGGTTATGATGGAAAGCCTTGGACTTGACTGGGACGATCTGGCTTACATCGGCGCGCTGTATGGCAACGACGGAACATGCAAGTACATGAGGACAGAGGCCATCAACCAGGTAACCTGCATCCTTAAGAACGCAAAGCATCCTGAGCATGTCATCAACTGGATCAACATCAAGCAGCAGAACCAGCTCTACCTCAATATCGGTGTGGAAGGCGTGCACTTCACCTATGATGAAAATGGTGAAATCAACCCGATTAACCCCATCTTTAGCGAAGAGCGCGGCAACTCCTTCTGGTACCTGAACAGCACCGACGAGGAAGCCTTCGCTAAGCAGTGGCCTGCACGCGTCCGCAAGAGCCAGGCGATGTGGGAACCCTTCGATGCGGTAACCAACTATGCTAACAAGTACACACCCGAAATCTTCGTACCCAACACCTTCGCGTTCATGCCTTCCCTGGAGAACTACTCCAAGTACAACCAGTCCTTGTTCAAGAGCACAAGTGACTTCATTCTCCAGCTGATGGCCGGAACCAAGTCGCTGAACGATCTGCCCACCTTCATGAAGGATTGGCAGAACAACGGCGGTGAGAAGGTCAGAGCAGAGATGCAGGCATGGTATGACGAGTTCTACGGCAAATAAGCCATAAGGCAAGAGGTCATTGCGGCAGTCCCAAAAAGGGACTGCTGCGATTATTCATACAAGGTATTGATGCAATCAGGTACCCGTACGAAATCTCCGGTTTCGGTAACGGGTGCATACTAAAGGCAGGAGAATCAACATGAGCACAATACATTTTTCAAAAGAGCTTCCCGTATACCGTGATGTGGATGTACTGGTGGTGGGGGCCGGACCTGCGGGCATCGGCGCGGCAGTCTGCGCGGCGAGGAACGGCGCAAAAACCTTTGTGTTTGACAGCGCGGGTTGCGTGGGCGGCATGGCTACCAATGGCCTTGTAGGTCCGTTTATGACCGTGTATGACGCCAAAAGTGAGAAGCAGATCATCAAAGGCATATTCGAAGAAATGGTCCAACGGATGATCAGGATCGGCGGTGCCATCCATCCGGACGAGGTGCGTTCCGGGACCTCCCGGGCAGGATTCTACCTCATCGGACATGATCATGTGGGTCCCTTTGACCATGAGGCCTTCAAACTTGTTGCAACCGAGATGATTCTGGAATCGGGAGCGGAACTGTTGCTGCACACCCAATTCGTGGATGTACTCAAGGAAGGCGACAAAATAACCGGCGTCATTATCGCCAACAAAGACGGTATGTCGGTCATCCGGGCAAAGATCATCATCGACTGTACAGGTGACGCCGACGTGGCCGCCAGAGCCGGCGTAAACTTTGAACTGGGACGTGTGGAGGACGGCAACATGCAGCCGGCCACGCTGTTCTTCCGGGTGTGCAACGTGGATACGGAACGTCTTGCAGCCCACATCAAGGAACATGAACATGAGATTCGGCCTTTCTATGGTCCTTTCAGCTGGCTCATCAGGGAGAAGCAGGCGGAATGGGGAGATGTGCCCCGCGCGGAGATCTGCCTGTTTGAGAGTCCTGAACCCGGCGAGTATAGACTGAACGTGACCCGCATTCTGGATGTGGACGGAACCAAGACCGAGGATTTGACAAGGGCTGAGCTGGAAGGACTGAGGCAGGTCCATAAGGTTTTCGATTTTCTGAAGAAATACGCTGTGGGATTTGAGAACGCCAAGTTCATGGGAACCGCCGCAACCATAGGCATTCGTGAGACCAGGCATATCGAGGGTCTGTACAGGCTGACAGTGGATGATGTGATCAATTGCCGCGTGCCCGACAATACCATCGCCGTGATGGCCACCAATATGGATACCCATAACAAGAGCGATCCGGGCGGAACCTATTACACCCTTGAAAAAGGACCCTATTTTGGGGTGCCTTATCCCTGTCTCGTGCCCAGGGGTGTAAGCAACCTCCTGGTGGCCGGCCGCGCTATCTCTGCAGATGCCATGGCGGGCTCCGCCATCAGGATGATCCCTTGCTGCCTGGTATTCGGACAGGCTGCAGGAACCGCTGCAGCGCTTGCTGTCAAGGACGGCAGAACCCCTGCAGAGGTCGATGTGGCCGTTCTGCGGGAACTTCTTAAAGAACAGGGTGCGTACCTTGGAGAATAGATAGGGAAGCGGTACTTGGAGGTTAAAGCATACGCGAAACCTTTAAGGCATAACGGTGACAGTGTGCATCAATCCTTCAGATGACACTTCCAAACAATGAGATTGCTTTGCTCCGCCCACGCGAACGCCCCAATTCCATGCCCATGTGCGACGACCTACCCATATAGCGTGGAGCGGAGCGATGAAGCAATCTCCGGCTTTGGTGTTTCAACCCTGTTCCGTTCGCAGGACATGCCTGTCAGACGATAGGATGTCGTTGGCGAAGGGCTTGCACGCAATTTACCTCAACCGACGAAGTGATCTCAGAGATTTCCGCGCCGCAAGCAGAAGTAAAGGAAAACCGGGCTATGGAAGCGCGGGAAGGTCTATAAAGGAGACAGCGTACATGAGTAAAAAAACGATATTCTACCAAAAAGCTTTACCAATAAAGGACGAATTCGATGTAGTGGTTGTAGGCTCGGGGCCGGCCGGTATATGCGCGGCAGTATCCGCGGCCAGAATGGGTGTCAGGACCGCCCTGATTGAGCGTTATGGTGTGCTGGGCGGCAATTTGACCGTGGGTGGTGTTGCTCCCATCCTTGGCAGCGTTTCAAAGGGAACCCTGAGAGACGAACTGGTGGAGCGGCTCGGGGTGCCGGGTTGCGACGAGATCGGTGCCACCCAGCAGTGCCACGATTTTGAGAAGGCCAAACGTGTGCTGGTGGAATTTGCCCATGAGGCAGGCGTCAAAATCTTTCTCCAGACGCCGGTCGTTGACGTGATCATGGACGGCAACCGGGTGGATGGCGTTGTCATATCGGAGAAAACAGGCATGAAGGTACTTCGGGCAAAGGCTTTTGTGGATGCGACGGGTGACGGCGATGTCGCCTACTATGCCGGTGCCGAGTACCAGATGGGCCGTGACGGGGATGCCCTGGTGCAGCCGGTGACGCTGATGTTCACTGTACAGGGTGTGGAAGAGGATGCGCTCACCTGTATCGGCGAGGTGGATCATGTCCAGTATAAGGGCGAACGATTCCTTGACTATACCACCAGGCTCTGCAAGGAAGGACATCTTCCGCCCAATTCGGCATCCGTCCGATCGTTCCGAACCCTGGTGCCGGGCGAACGCCTGATCAACACCACCCAGGCTAACGGCATCTTTGCCGTCAACAGCGATGATATAGAGAAGGCGGAAATTGACCTGCGCGCACAGATAGACAAGGTGACCGAATTCCTGCGCAAGTTTGTGGACGGTTACCAGAACTGCTATGTGAAGAGCACGGCCGAAACGCTGGGTGTCAGGGAGACGCGCCGGTTCATCGGAGAGTATATCCTTGAGGATAACGATCTGCGCACCGGACGCCGTTTCGAGGATGTGGTGGTCCATAAAGCCAGCTTTATCGTCGACATTCATAACCCAACGGGCAGTGCCCAGGCAGAAGGCGTGCCTGAAGAGGTAACTCCCTATGACATTCCGCTCCGATGCCTCATCCCCAAGAAGACGGATGGACTGGTCCTTTCCGGAAGGTGTATTTCAGGCACTCACAGGGCCCATGCTTCCTACCGGGTCATGTCCATCTGCATGGCCATCGGCGAGGCCTCGGGCGTGACAGCGGCCCTTGCGGCCCAAAAGGGAATCAATCCCCGCCAGGTCGATTACAGGGAAGTCCAGAAAGTCCTGTTGGATCGTGGCGTGGATCTGTTCAGCTGATCGATGGCCCAAATCTCATGGAAAACTTTCCTCTTATCGAACAGGCAGCAGCGGACAGGTTGTACTGTTGGGGGGGGGGCCGATGCTGCCTGGTATAGTATTTGAATTTTGGTCCTATTCAAAGCGCTCTCAGTTATGTGCAATGGGCATGCCTGAGAAATTATAAGGGAGGCAATCTTATGGGAATTATGGAAAAGATGCGACTTGACGGCAAGAAAATATTCGTCACCGGTGGAGCGAGAGGCATAGGTAAGAGCATTGCGATCGGCGTCGCGGAAGCCGGAGCCGATGTGGCTATTGTCGACCTGGATATGGAGGAAGCGAAAAAGACGGCTCAACAATTGGCCGCCGAGACAGGCCGCAGGGTTATCGCCGTCCAGGCGGATGTTACCAAACCGGAACAGGTTGACGGGATGATAGCCACCATTCTTGAGCAGTTTGACAGGATAGATGCGGCCTTCTGCAACGCCGGCATCTGCATCAACGCTCCTGCTGAGGAAATGACCTTTGAGCAGTGGCAGAAGGTCATCGATATCAATCTGACAGGGGTTTTCCTGACAGCCCAGGCCGCCGGGAAGGTCATGATCAGGCAGGGAGGCGGTTCCATCATTACGACGGCTTCCATGTCGGGCCATATCGTCAATTATCCGCAGCCGCAATGTGCCTACAATGCCTCTAAAGCAGGCGTGATTCTGCTCACCAAATCCCTTGCGGTGGAGTGGGCCCTGAAAGGTGTGCGGGTGAACTCCATCAGTCCGGGCTATATCGGCACCGAACTCATCATGAATTCTCCCTACCTGGTGCCGCTTATCAAACAGTGGGAGGACATGACGCCCCTGCGTCGGCTGGGCAAGCCCGAGGAACTTCAGGCCATTGCCGTATACCTTGCGGGGGATGCCAGCAAGTTTACCACGGGGGCAGACTTTGTCATAGATGGCGCCTTTACGTGCGTCTGAAAACTGAACCGAGCAGGATCTGCGTACAGGCCACATGAGGCCATTTGTGTTAGGCTTTTAAGGAGTGTCGTTTTATGCATATTCGTGAGCCAGAAAGAATGACCCCGGTTGCCGGAAGTTACGATGTCATCGTATGCGGCGGGGGCCCGTCCGGCATCATCGCTGCCGTGGCGGCGGCAAGGAACGGAGCCAAAACCTTATTGATCGAACGATACGGATTTGTAGGCGGCATGGCGACCAATGCGCTGGTTACCCCCATCAGCGAATTCAGGAAGAACGGAAAGCAAATCATCGGCGGTATGCCCTATGAGCTGATGGTGCGTGCCAGCCGGCTGGGAGGGGCAAACATATCCTTTGAGAGCGGGAACTATCCCATCGACGACGAGGTTTTCAAGCTTGCGGCCCAGCAAATGCTTCTCGAAAGCGGTGTCACATTGCTTTACCATTCCTATTTTTCGGATTGCATTGTTACCGATGGACATATCAGCCATGTCATCGTCCAAAACAAGGCGGGACGCGTCGCCTATGAGGGCAAGGTGTTCGTGGACTGCACGGGAGATGCGGATGTCGTGCGGGCCGCAGGCTATGCAACCACTAAGGAGGCCACTTTGCAGCCGGCTACCTTGTGGTTCCAGCTCAGCGGCGTGGATACCAAATCCCTCGAGGAACAGGGCCTGTTCGAGGATGCGGTCAACGACCAGCTGCCCATCAGCCCGGTTATCCGGCGCCGGCTGTGCGAGCTGCATAAAAAGGGTGAAATGCCGCTGTTTGGCGGACCATGGATCAGCAGAGGGTTCAATGAAGGCTCGGTGAGCATCAATCTTCTGCGGGAAGCCACGGATGCCAGTAACCCCGAGCAGTTCACAAAAACCGAATGCAGCTTGCGCGAAAGCCTGTTCAAGGTTGTAACCATCCTGCGGGAGAACTTCCCGGAATTCAGGAATTGCCGGATTTTGAAATCGGGTACGCAGACCGGCGTCCGGGAAACCTACCATATCGTGGGGATGTACCAGCTCACGACCGACGATGTGATTCATCCCAAACCCTTCCCGGATACCGTTGCCAAAGGTGCCCATGTCATTGATATCCACAGGCCGGACAATATCGATCAGGAACTGGTGGTACTGGAGCAGGAATACAATATCCCTTACCGCATCATGGTGCCCTACGACAGCAGGAATATCATCGTGGCCGGCCGCAGCGTATGCGCCGACAGGGCCGCATTCGGAACCGTCCGGGTCATGGCGGTCTGCATGGCCATGGGACAGGCTGCCGGAACCGCTGCCGCGATCGCCGTTCAAAAAGGTCTGGCCATGAGCAAGATGGATACTCCGTTGTTGGTACAAACGCTTAAGGAACAAGGCGCGATCATCGATTTTGACAATTGCAAATAGAAAGGTTGAATCACTGGCTGAATGCAGGGCGGAGACCATGTCCCCGCCCGTTCTTCAACCGGAAGATAATGCTACACTTCTTCTTCCACCAAACCCTTCTTAGAGTGCCTGGCCTTGGCATCCAGCCATTTGTCTGTTCGATACCGAAGATAGACGATCAGGGCCCGTACGGTCTGATCCAGCACCAGGGCCACCCATGCGCCAACAAGTCCCCATTGGAAAACATGCACAAGAATATAGGCAACAATTACCCGGAAAACCCATATCCCGAATGCGGAGGCATACAGTGGATACATGGTATCTCCGGCGCCCCGCAATGCGCCTGCGATGGTAAGCTGGGTGGACTGCCCCGGCTGGGCCAATGCCAGTATCTTGAGAACCATGCCGGCGAGAGCCACCACTTCAGCCTCATTGTTGTAAAGCCTGGCCAGGGGATGGGAGAACAGCACAAACAAAAGTCCTACGAAGATGGCCACCGCCATGGCCATGTGATGGACCACATCGGTGCATTTTCTGGCTTTTTCCTTGTCATTGGCACCTAAACTCTGTCCCACAAGGGTGGTGGACGCCACGCCGAAAGCCATGCTGGAAGAAAAGGACAGGCCGGATATGTTGATGCCGATTTGGTGGGCCGCGAAGTGCGTGGTTCCAAGCCCTGAAACCGTCCTGGCGAACATCATGAGCCCGCTCTGTATGACGAACTGCTCCAGGGCAGACGGAATGCCGATGGACATAACCTTTTTGATAATTCCAAAATCAAACCGGAATCGACGTACTCTGCTGATGTGGATGATAGCTTTTCCCGAATAGACGATATAAAGGCCAACAATACAGGCCACGATCCTGGAAAACGTAGTGGACATGGCTGCTCCCGCAACGCCATATTTGGGAAAGCCCAGTTTTCCGTATATCAGCACATAGTTGCCAAAAACATTCAGCAAGTTACTGCCGATGTTGTAGTACATAGGGATCTTGGTCTGACCTGCGCCCCTTAAGGCGGCGGTAACCCCCATGGTCAGGGTTTGAAACACGAGACCGGCAGAGACGATTCGGAAGTATGCGGTGGCATCATGCAGGGTATCCTCCTTAGCTCCCATGAACAGGACAATCTGCCGTGCCAGAACGATGCCGACAATGCTCACAAGGATGCCCATAAACACGTTCAGTACAATGATTTGGCGCGTTACCTCGGCGGCTTTATGGGGCTTGCCCGCGCCGATATTCCATGCCACCAGTGTAGTCGTGCCCACGTTGACGGCTGCGAAAATAGCCAGAAGAAGCATGAAGGGCTGGTTGGTGAGCCCAACCGCCGCTATGGCGGCAGAACTGAGCTGCCCAACCATGATCATATCCACCATGCCGAAAAGGGTGGACGTGACAAGTTCTATAAAAGCTGGCCAGGTAATGGCTATAACTTCCCTGCGTAATTCCTGGCTGAAAAAGCTGACGATGGAATCCTTCAAACGGTATATAAAACGAAACAAAACAATAGCACCTCTTTACCAGTCAAAACAAACAGGTTTACCGTTAAACATCAATATAATTCCAGTATTCTAAGTTATTCAATAAGACCCGTATATGAGAAACCGGCAGCGAATTGAAAAGCGAGAGCGGAACGAAGGCGTTCCGCTGCATAAGTTCAATCGCTTTTTGAGGCTTTATCCTTTATTCTTGTTTCCGGGCTACCACCGATCCCAGGTTCAGCGTATGTTTCTCCAGTTCCATCACGATGTTCCCTATCTCAATGATCTGCTCGGGGGACAAATGGCTGCCGATGGCAAGCTGCGTATGATAAAGTATCCGCTCCAGATCATCATGAATGGTGGAAATCCTGTTTTTAATCTGCATCAGGGCTTCAGGAGAAAGCCTTTCGTCTAAAGCCTCTTCCACAGAGATGACCGAATCCTTGGAAAGGGTATATTCCGTATTCCCTTTTACAACTGTGCAATCGAAGCCCAGAGCATTCTTGACGGTTTCTGCGAAGGCCTCCTTGGCATCCTCCTCGCCATGGACCAGAAAGATATTGGCCGGTCTCTTCTGGAAACCGGAGAGCCACTCCAATAAACCGTCCCTGTCCGCATGGCCTGAGAAGCCTTCCAGGTTGTAGATTTCAGCTTCGACATGTATCTTCTCACCGAAAATGGTCACCCGCTTGTCACCGTTCACAATGGAGCGTCCCAGTGTTCCAACTGCCTGGTAGCCTACAAAGACGATACTGGACTTGGGATTCCAGAGATTATGCTTGAGATGGTGCTTGATCCGCCCCGCTTCGCACATCCCGCTGGACGAGATGATGATCTTGGGACTCGGATCATTATTCAGCGCCACCGATTCCTCAACCGATCGGGTAAACCTGAGATTCTTGAAATCCAGCGGGTGGTCCCCCCGCAGGATGTATTCCCTTGTCTCGTCATCAAACACCTGCGCGTTCCTCCGGAATATCTCCGTGGCTGAGGTTGCCATCGGACTGTCCACATAAACCATGATGGAACTCAGTTCCTTCTGATACTCCGAATGTCCCTCGTAAAAACGATTGAGCTGGTAGATCAGCTCCTGGGTCCTTCCGACGGCAAAGGAAGGGATGATCACATTGCCGCCGCGGCGCACGGTCTTGAGAATGATCTCGATCAGCTTTTCAATGCTGTCTGAATTCCTCTCGTGGACCCGGTTGCCGTATGTCGTCTCCATGATGACAAAATCAGCCTTTTTGATGAAAGTGGGATCCCTCAGGATGGGACGGCCTTTCATGCCCAGGTCCCCGGAATAAACCAGCTTGGTGACGTCATCGTCTTCCTGGATGAACAGCTCAATGATGGCGGAGCCCAGGATATGTCCCGCGTCATTGAAAACGGCCTTCAGCGAGCCATTGAGCGCAATCAGCTGATTGTAAAGGACCGGCGTCACAAGGCTTAAGGCCGCTTCCACGTCCGCCATGGTATAAAGGGGTTCTACCAACGGTCCGCCGGCACGCAGGTTCTTCCGGTTTGTCCATTCGGTTTCCTTCTCCATAATGGAAGCGCAGTCTCTCAGCATGATGGGCAGCAGATCCGCAGTGGCATCCGTGCAGTAGATTCTACCCCTGAAGCCCCGCTTGACCAAAAGGGGGATCCTGCCGCAATGGTCTATATGGGCATGGCTTAATAACACACATTCGATTTCTTCGGGATTGAAATCAAAGGGATCCCAGTTCAGTTGCTCCAGTTCATTGCTTCCCTGGAACATGCCGCAATCCAGCAGGACTTTATGGTCCTGGGTTGTTATCAGGTGGCAGGAGCCTGTTACTGAGGTGGTAGCACCCAAAAACTTAATCTTCATCTTCCCAAAATCCTCCTGTGCGGGTCCATTACGTTATCGCCGGATATATCTGATCCGACAGGAATATCCGTCACTTAAATATATACCATTTCAAAATGCCCTCTTATCCGGCATGTGCTGTTGAAGCCGGCGCATCTACTAAAGCATAACATATTTTTGTGGAAAAAACGAATGACGGAGATCCCGCATAGATAAAGTATAATATTTTTCGCAAATTCATAGAAGTCCAATAAAAATGACATGGACGTAACCGTTTGGTAGAATTA
>ENA-OWPA01000379-OWPA01000379.1-bioreactor-metagenome-genome-assembly--contig:-NODE-379-length-64318-cov-7.921156_pt1 | contig 64318 bp, 63 predicted proteins | sample MGYA00238139_ERZ651803 | MGnify/ENA primary metagenome ERZ651803 (study PRJEB26909, sample SAMN07631231) | bioreactor metagenome | isolation source: Switchgrass digestor | place: USA: Dartmouth...
TGATGAAGGATGGCTGCTTATTTATCATGGTGTCATAAACACCTGCAATGGTTTTGTATACCGCATGGGTGCTGCTCTTCTGGATCTGGATGAGCCATGGAAGGTAAAATACCGTTCTAAGTTCTATGTCTTAGGACCGGAAGAATTATATGAATGTGTCGGAGATGTTCCCAATGTGGTATTCCCTTGCGCAGCACTGACCGATGCCGATACCGGTCGTATCGCCATCTATTACGGATGTGCCGACACGGTTACTGGTCTTGCTTTTACAACTGTGGACGACCTGCTGGAATATGTTAAGAAAAACAATCTTGAATTATGATATAGCATGTTGCCTTAATTTAGGGTTATTAACTGATTAAATTTATGATTGCATTTTAAATAAAATTATATTTAAACTAAGGCCATACTTAAACTGATATTGTACTAGATTGAGATTATACTTAGTTTAATATTCAGTTGTAACTCTGTATTAAAAACTCCTTCGGCTTTTACAGCATGAGCCGGAGGAGTTTTAATATTATATTTATATTTTCAAATTTTCAAAATTCATTTTTTGGATTCTTCAGCACAGCAGGAGCACCCTTCCGACTTGTATGAACATCCGCTGCATTTTCCTGATGCGCTTTTCTTAATATTTTTATATAATATATACACGGCGGCTACTGCCAAAGCTGCTGCTATGGCTATTTCTATGAACATATTTTCCCTCCTTTTAAATTATCCCTAAAATCAAGTTTCCCAAGCTGTATACAATAAATGCAACAACCCAGGCCAGCAGTATTTGATACACGATGGACAAGGCCATCATTTTTCCGCCGTATTCTTTTTTAACTGCGGCCACTGTCGATATACAAGGGGTGTACAGCAGCACAAACACCAGGAAAGCATAAGCTGAAAGAGGATTGAAAAATCCCGGCAGTATGCTTTTTAAATCCCCTCCATACAATACGCCCATGGAGCCGACCACCACTTCCTTAGCCACAATTCCGGTAAGAAGGGATACCGAATTCTGCCAGGTTCCGAACCCCAGCGGTATGAAAATCGGATTTATAGCCTTCCCCAAATATGACAGAAAGCTGTCGTTTATATCTGCAAAGCCGGAGAAATTAAAGCTGGACAAAAACCATATGATCACCGAAGCTGCAAAAATAACGGTACCCATCTTTTTGAGAAAGCTCTCTCCTTTTCTCCATGTGTGGATAAGCAGATCCCTCATTTCGGGCATCTTATACTCGGGAAGCTCAATAATGAAAGGCTCTTCGTCCTTTTTAAAGATGGTCTTATCAAAAATCCAGCCTACGATGAAAGCCATCGCAATACCTAGAAGATACAGTGAAAATATTATCAACGTTTGATTTCCCGGAAAGAAAACCGATGCCAGCAATACATATACGGGAAGCTTTGCATTGCAGGACATGAGTGGTACCAATAATGCCGTAAGCCTTCTGTCTTTTTCGCTTTCCAGCGTACGGGTGGACATTATTCCCGGAACAGAGCAACCAAATCCCACCATCATTGGGATAAATGCCTTTCCCGAAAGCCCCATGCGCCTCATTATCTTGTCCATCAAAAATGCAGCACGAGCCATATAACCGCTGTCTTCCAGGAAGGATATGCCCAAAAACAGCGTTAGTATCACAGGTAAAAATACTATAACCGAACCAACGCCTCCCATAATGCCGTCAATGATAAGCGATTGGAACCATTCATTGCTGTCGGACAGCAAACTGCCTACCCATGGCACCAGATAATCGTTCACCAGCATGTCCAGCATATCCGAAAGAGGCTGCCCCACCCAACTGAAGGTAAACTGGAATATCAAGTACATAACCAGGATAAAAAAAGGATAGGCCAGATATTTATTAAGCACCAGCTTGTCTATCCTTTCGGTGGGTGTAATTGTATCCCCGCCGGTAGTTCGGGTGCACTCCTTCAGTATTTCTTCTATATGTCTGTAAATATCGGCTTCATTATCCAACTGACAATCATTATCAATTAAAGACGTAAAAAAATTGCTGTTTTCCAGCACTTCCTTTAACTTATTTATTCCTGTTTTCTTGGTAGCTGAAATTGGTATGACGGTTACCCCTAACCTTTTGGAAAGCTTATCGCAATCTATCTCAATCCCTTTGGCTTTTGCAACATCCATCATGTTTAACACCAGCACAACAGGCTTGTTAAACTGCCTTAGCTGGAATGTCAAATACAGGTTCCTGCTCAGGTTGGATGCATCCACAATGTTAATAACCACGTCCACATCATCCCTTTGAAGGAACTCTTTGGATATCTTCTCCTCATTGGAATATGTATCCATGGCATATATCCCAGGCAGGTCAACAATCTTTACATTTTTTCCGAAAAAACCTTCTTTTTTTTCGATGGTTACTCCCGCCCAGTTACCTACATATTGGTTTGCACCGGTCAGTGCGTTAAAAAGAGTAGTCTTCCCCACATTAGGATTTCCAAGCAATGCTGCGGTAATCATTTTAGCCCTCCCTTACTTTGATAAACTCTGCATCTTTTCTTCGAAGGGCGATATCAAAACCTCTAAGCTTGATAATGATCGGATCACCTAAGGGAGCAGACCCTCTCACAGTAACTCTCGTACCTTCTATATATCCTAATGCCTTAAGCCTTTTTGCCAATTTCGGATTTCCGCCTATAGCATGAATCACAGCACTTTGACCTGTCTTTAAATCGTTAATTGACATTATACCTTTCCCCCATATTATTAATAATAATCGTTTTCAATTAAATTCTACCATAATGAGAATCATTGTCAATAATATCAATATTTTTTAAGAAATATAAATATGACTGCCAGATGAGCGCAAATGCTTTATCCGTAAGCAATAAAAGACAGGTACGTTATCCACCTGCCTTCATACAAGTCCTGTTTTAAACCAAGGAACCTTCATATAATTCAAGATCGGTACCAGTTGATATCAATGCTTTGCTTAAAATATTTTTCAGACAGAGCTTGGCTTATAGCTTCTGCAGCAATTTTTTTCAAGCAAAGATCAATCCTAAACCACGTAGCTCCCCTTAAATTTCTTGCATGCAATGCTCTAAGTCAAAAGGTTTGTTATAGATTTTTAACATTCAGCGCTCCGAAAGAGTTCAATATCGCAATAACCGTCACTCCTACGTCGGCAAAGATGGCCGCCCACATGGAGGCCAGTCCGAAAGCGCTCAAAGCGAGGACAGTTATTTTTATTCCTATTGCAAACACTATATTTTGATATGCTATCCTCAGCGTCTTTTTCGAAACCCTAATCGCAGTAGCTATTTTAGATGGCTCATCCGTCATTATCACCACGTCCGCCGCTTCAATGGCTGCGTCGGATCCCAGCCCGCCCATCGCAATTCCTATGTCCGCCCGGGCCAAAACAGGAGCATCGTTGATTCCATCACCGACAAAAGCAATCTTGCCCCTTGCGGATTTCTGTGAAAACAACTCTTCCAGCTTTTCAACCTTGTCGCCGGGCAGCAGTTCAGCATACACTTTATCTATCCCCAGTTCTTTAGCAACTTTTGCGCCTACATTCCTGTTGTCTCCGGTCAGCATAACCGTTTGCCTTATGTCGGCAGCTTTCAGCTCCTTAATCGCCTGGGCTGAGTCAGCCTTTATCTCATCGGCAATCAGGATGTAACCGGCATATACATTATCCACTGCGACATGCACCACAGTACCGGCCAACTCTTCCCTGCTGCAAGGGATATTCATCTTATCCATCAATTTTATATTTCCTGCCAGCACCTTTTTCCCGTCAATGGTAGCGCTGACGCCGTGTCCGGATATCTCCTCCACCTCCGATATGCGCCGGTTGTCTATTTCTTTTCCATAAGCCCGCTGGAGGGATGCGGAAATCGGATGGTTGGAATAGCTTTCAGCATATGCAGCCAGTTCCAACAGTTGTTCCGCGGAGATCCCTTCTGCATGAATCTCATGCACATTGAACACACCTTTTGTAAGCGTCCCGGTTTTATCAAAAACCATTATTTCAGTCCTGGCCAACGCTTCCAAATAGTTGCCTCCCTTGACCAGAACACCCTTTCTTGATGCTCCGCCTATACCGCCGAAGAAGCTCAGCGGGATGGAGATGACAAGAGCACACGGGCAGGATACTACCAGGAAGGACAGCGCCCTGTATATCCATTCGCTGAAAGCTGCTCCGTTTATTACAAGGGGAGGAACAAAGGCAAGAAAAACAGCAACCAAAACCACCACAGGGGTGTAATATCCCGCAAATTTGGTTATAAACTGTTCCGATTTGGATTTTTTGCTGCTGGCATTCTCCACCAGATCAAGGATCCTGCTTACGGTGGATTCTTCATACTCCTTGGTAACCTCTGCGGTGATAACCCTATTCACATTTATACACCCGCTGAGGATGTCACTTCCCACATCGACTTCCCTGAGAGCGGACTCTCCGGTAAGAGCTGACGTATCCACCATTGAGCTGCCCTCAATAACTCTGGCATCCAGAGGGATTTTTTCCCCCGCTTTTATTACGATGATGTCCCCGACACGAACTTCATCAGGATCGACTTTGATGAGCTCATCGCCCTTTTTCACATTCGCATAATCCGGGCGGATGTCCATGAGGCTCGCTATTGACTTTCTTGACTTATCAACAGCATAGTCCTGAAAGAGCTCTCCAAGCTGGTAAAACAGCATAACCGCAACGCCTTCCGGATATTCGCCGATCAAAAAGGCGCCAATTGTGGCAACGCCCATCAGAAAATTCTCATCGAAAACCTTGCCCCTGATAATATTTCTAGCGGCTTTTCCAACCACATCTCCGCCTGCAACAATGTAGCTGGCCGCAAAAAGAGCGATCTGCAACCATTTTATATCTGACCCGACGGCAATTGCCGCAATAAACACCGCCGTACCTATAATTATCCGCCAAAGATGCTTTTTCATAGTCATAACTCCTTTAAGCTTTTTTCATAACGGTATCCGGCTCAATCTTTTTTATTATCTTTTCTGCAGCCTGTATAATTTCGGGCATTTTTTCATCTTCCCCATCAATGATGAGCTTTGTAGTTATGAAATTAACGCTGGCTTCCCTCACGCCGTCAAGCTCTTTGATGGCCTTCTCCATTTTTGCCGCACAATTGGCACATCCCAAACCTTCCAATATAAATTTCTTTTTCATAGCTATATATCCCCCTTTATAACCTTTATAATTTCTGATTTTGCTTTATATATCTCAATCCCGGTTTTCCGGTCTTTTGAGCGCCTTTCTTTTACTCTTAATATGATTCATTGAACAAGTGTTCATATATTGACTTCTATTGATTTTTATATCAGCAACTGTTGTAATATTTAAAAAGTTTATAATATTTAAAAGTTTATAATATTTAAATGTTCATAATTTTTATATGTTCATAATTTTTATATGTTAAAAATTTTAAAATACTGGAATAAGCATACGCAATGCTTAAAATGTTCAAATGTTTTAAATGTCTCAAAAATTTCAAATATTGCTATCTATCACTGCACCACTATTTCCACTATTCCAATATTTCTCCATTCCCCTATTCCTCGTTTATGTGAATCAGTCCCTGGTCAAATATCTGCCTTACATGCTCATCATCCAAGGAATAATATACTATTTTCCCTTCCTTCCGGCTTTTTACCAGATTGGCCTGTTTCAATACCCTTAGCTGGTGGGAAATTGCCGACTGCGTCATGTTGAGCAGCACTGCGATATCGCAAACGCACATTTCCGCTTCATCCAAAGCCCAGAGTATTTTGATCCGTGTCGAATCTCCGAACACTTTGAACAACTCCGCCAGGTCATAGAGCGTTTCTTCCTGCGGCATTTTGCTTTTCACCTGATTTACGACATCCTCATGGATTACGTCACAGTCGCATCTTTCAATCTGTTCATATTCCTTCGCCATTCCATCACCCTCTCCCTTGAACACTTGAGCGATTATTCATATGTTATACTTCCATTATATTCATGCAATAAAAAAATGTCAAGCATTATATGAAAAATTGTTCAAGTGTTTTATTATTAGATATTTTGAAAAACAAATTTCACTTTACCGGCAGCAAAAGTGGAATTTACTTTTTCAATTGGCCATTTTCATTTTGACAAATTTAGTCTCACTGGCGACAAGTTGGTTTATAATGGTATTATTATTAATAAAATCGTGCTGTTGATTTCCAGAACAGTCGGGTAAACTCATTGGATTTATTCTTTAATAGAAGTTGCCTGACCTTTGCTTGAGTTGAAAAGGAGGGTTTTTATGCCATGTAATTGGGAAAATGTTGATGAAATAAAGAGAAAGCTCCGAAGCCTGAAAAAGCTCGAGATCAAAATACGTTCGGCAAACACTTTCGACTATGCAGAGGCAGCCGGAAGGCAACCAAAAATTGACCTTGTATGGGATGGATTTTTTAACATAAACAATGCTGGCAATTCAAAAGCCAGATACTCTTTGGAAAATATCCTTTCTATGAGCAAAGAAGATTTCAAAGATGTCATCAACGAGTTTTTTTTCAATGTATACTACAAATATTATATGGAAAACGGCATTGTGAACTATAGTATATATGACCCTGAAATCCTTAAATGGATGGGCCTTCCACCGCATGCCGGCTTGGATGACATAAAAAAGCGATTCCGCGAGCTGGCTAAAAAGTATCACCCGGACACCGGCGGAGACAGCAGCAAATTTATTGAGCTTATGGAAAACTATAAAAAGCTTGTGGAGTGAAACTAAGGATTAAAACTGCTGATAAGGAGACGAAAAACTTGAAAACTTCAAAAGAAGTGTATGAAAATCGTAAAAATAAGTATGATCGGTTACTTCAAAAGCAAACAAAGGCATCCAATCTTTTAAGCAATCTAAGATTGCTGGTTATGTTAGCAGGTTTTGCTGGAGCGTTGCTTCTTTACTCGACGCGAAACTATATACTGCTGGCAGGTGTCATGGCTGCCACCCTGATCCTATTTGCTTATCTGGTCATACAACACTCAAAAGTTATTGAAAACAAGGAATATACCGCCTTACTGTCAAAAATCAATGAAGATTCCATTAAACGCTGCAAAGGAGAGTGGAATGAGTTTCCCGATGATGGTAAAGATTTCATGGATGAAAACCATCCCTACTCCGGTGATCTCGATATCTTTGGCCCCGGCTCCCTGTTTCAGTGCATAAATGCTGCCATTACTTATACCGGTCGACGTATGCTGTCAGACCTATTGACCCGGCATCCAACAAATGCAGATGATATCCGCAAAAGGCAAGCAGCCATTGAAGAACTGGCAGGAAAAGTAAGCTGGAGACAGCGGTTTCTGGCAGAAGGGCTTATGGCAGAAACCAAAATGCAGAACCCGGAAAGCCTGATTGCTTGGGTAAATCAGGAAAATCCTTTCTTCAGAAAAGCTTGGGTTGTTTTCTTGGCAAAACTGCTCCCCTCAGCCACTCTTCTGCTTTTGCTTACAGCCTGGGCAACCGGCATTATACCCTATTATATACCGGCTCTTGCGTTGGCTGTTCAATATATCCTGTTATCCGTCAAAAAGAAGGAGCGAAACAGCAACTTCCTTCTGGCGAAAAAATACAGCAAGGATATCAAGGTCTATTACAATCTGATAAAACGATTGGAAAATCAAAAATTCCGCTCCGAATATCTGAAAAGCATAAAGGGCAGCATGATGAACAGAGAAAGCCAGACTGCCTGTTATCAAGTGAAAAAGTTGTTTAAAATCGCAGATTCCCTGGATAACAGGAAAAATGCCTTTTATTTTGTTTTCAACATACTGACCCTATGGGATTATCAAAATCTGATCGCTCTTGAAAGATGGAAAGAAAAGTCAGGTCGGTTTCTAAAATCCTGGATTGAAGCCATCGGCACTGTTGAGGCCTTGTCAAGCCTGTCCATATTAAGATTTGATAATCCGGAGTGGTCGATGCCGGAAATCACAACCAACCAAAAGCCTGTTTTTGAAGCAAAAGGCATGGGACACCCGCTGCTAGGACGGGAACGGGTGAACAACGACGTGCAAATCCTGGAACCCATACATACTCTTCTTATAACCGGTTCTAACATGTCCGGCAAGAGCACTCTGCTTCGGGCCGCCGGTATCAACCTCGTTTTGGCTTATGCGGGAGCGCCCGTATGCGCCGGATTTTTCCGGGCTTCATTAATGCATGTCCATAGCTGCATGCGGGTGAGCGACAATCTGGAGAAAAGCATATCTTCTTTTTATGCTGAGCTTTTGAGAATCAAGTCAATTGTTGCAAAATCCAAAGAAGGTGAAAGTGTATTTTTTCTGCTGGATGAAATCTTTAAAGGAACAAATTCCATAGACAGGCATATGGGCGCAAAGGTTCTGATACGGAAGCTATGCAGCACAAAATCAATCGGATTGGTATCCACTCATGACCTGGAGCTGTGCGACCTGGAAAAAGAGAATAATGCGGTAAAAAACTACCACTTCCAGGAGTTTTATGAGAATGGCAGAATTTGCTTCGACTACAAGCTCCGTCCCGGGGCTTCCACTACCCGCAACGCCATATATTTAATGAAGCTGGCTGGCATTGATGTAGAAGATGAACAAATTTAAGTTTATCTAAAGTTTATTAAGGTACCTCTTATTCCTTCACATTTTATAGAGGTACCATTTGCAGGTGGCAACCTCATACTTTAGTTCATATTGCCTCTCCACCCCGTTGATTTCGCTTTGACAACGGTAAACCATCATTCGATTGCCGGCCAGCTTCTCTTCACTTCTTTCCGAGATACGTCCTATTTTTACAGTAATAAACTCATTATTGTCGTCCTTTATCTGAAACTTAAAAGGCGTCAAAGTGCCATTTTCCGAAAACCACGCTATCATTTTTATCTGTTTCATATAAACCTTCATCTATCTCACCTTCTAAAGTATGCTTGTCATCACCGGAAAGTCCTCAACTATGCCTCCCTGGAGCGGTGAAAGCCTGGAGTAAAGGAATCCTGCCCTAAAGACGCTTAGGCTTCCGAATTTCATTCTTATGCCATCTATGGCCTTATCAATCTTCCTTTGCTTTTCATAATCCTTTTCCAGCATGGAAAGCTGAACAAAATCATTTCCGCAGAGCTCCGATACCCTCACCCCCAAATTCCTTATAGGTTCGCCCTTCCAGGCTTCATCAAAAAGCCTGCATGCCTCTTCATATATGGCGTTTGTACAGTCCGTTGGGACAAAAAACTTCCTCTGGTGGGAATAGGACTTAAGCTCGTTGGTCTTTATCGACACCTGTACAAGCCTGCAGCAAAAATTGCCGTGACGCAGCCTCATGCCCACCGTTTCCACCAATGACAGCAATACCTTGTGGGCGGTTTCCCGATCCTCCACATCAAAATGGATGGTGCAGCTGTTCCCTATGCCCTTTACATATGGTATTTCCCCTTCGGGCTTTACTTCCGAATTCTCAATTCCGTTGGCATAGCACCATAAAACCTCACCCCAGCTTTTAAACTTGTATCTTAGATATTCCACCTCCGTATTGGCCAGGTCTCCTATGGTATATATCCCCATTTTCATGAGTTTTGCCTCTGTAGCCGCACCAACCATGTACAAGTCCCTGACATTGAGCTTCCACATCTTGAAAGGTATTTCCTCTCTGTAAAGGGTAGTAACAGCATCGGGCTTTTTAAGGTCCGAGGCCATCTTCGCCAGCAGCTTGTTGGTGGATATGCCGATGGAAACCGTAAACCCCAGCTCTTTTTTAATCCTGTCCTTAATGTGGTGGGCTACCTTCACAGGATCTCCCAATACTTTTTCCATGCCGGTATAATCCAAAAATACTTCATCAATTGAAAAAACCTGTATCCTGTCCGAATAATCCTTTAATATTTCCAGCATGGCAGAACTGCACTGCATATAAACATGGTATTCCGGAGGAATCACCACGAGGGATGGACATTTCCGCAGCGCCTGGACAACAGGCTCACCGGTCTGTATGCCATATTTTTTTGCCGGAATGCTTTTAGCAAGCACAATACCATGACGGGTCGCCTGATTTCCCCCTACAATGGATGGTATTTCCCGATAATCAACTGTTCCGCCATGCTGCAGAGCATACACGGTAGACCACGACAAAAAGGCACTGTTTGCATCCACGTGCATAATAATCCTGTCATTCATAGTTCTTCCACCCCGCACACCCTATTATAATACCGAACAAGTGTTCGTGTAAATACCTATTTTAAATTATGCATAACCGGGTTATTTCATACCATGAAAAAGAAAAACGGATCATCGAACATTTGTTGTTCTGAAGCAAACGGTTTTAGTTTTTTGATCATACAGGACGTGAGAAAGCATATAAAAAGGCCTGACTCCGATATTCTTCCGGAATCAGACCTTGACTTCGTAATCTTTATTTGACTGGCGAAAGGTTCAATCTCCCGCCTTTTTCCTACTTAGAGCCCGCGGCTCAAGGCGTTTAGCTTAATTCAAGGCAATTAACCCAATACGCTGAGCAGCACGCCGGCCGCGACAGCCGAGCCGATAACACCTGCCACATTCGGACCCATAGCATGCATGAGGAGAAAGTTTCCTGGATTGGCTTCCTGGCCGACCTTCTGGGAAACCCTGGCAGCCATAGGAACGGCTGAAACTCCGGCTGAACCGATAAGAGGATTCACCTTTCCTCCTGTTGCAAAGCACATCAGCTTTCCAAAAAGCACACCGCCGGCAGTACCGATAGAGAATGCTACAAGCCCCAGAGCAATGATGCCTAAAGTCTTTTTGTCCAGGAAGGCATCCCCTGTTGCCGTTGCACCAACGGAAACTCCAAGGAAGATGGTGACAATATTCATCAATTCGTTCTGTGCAGTTTTACTTATTCTTTCAACGACACCGCTTTCCCTGAAAAGATTGCCCAGCATCAGCATTCCCACAAGCGGGGCAGCATCAGGCAGGAGAAGGGAAACAATTATAGTTACCATGATGGGGAATATGATTTTTTCCGTTTTTGAAACAGGCCTTAACTGTTTCATTACTATTTCCCTCTCTTTTTTGGTTGTGAGAAGCTTCATGATAGGCGGCTGTATCAAGGGAACAAGAGCCATATATGAGTATGCAGCAATGGCTATAGGACCGAGGAGATGAGGAGCGAGCTTGGAAGTAACGAATATGGCCGTCGGTCCGTCAGCTCCACCTATAATGCCTATCGCGCCGGCTTCCTGGGGAGTATAGCCTAAGGCACTGGCTCCTATGAAGGTTATGAAAATACCCAACTGGGCAGCCGCACCGAGAAGCAAACTTTTAGGATTTGCAATCAAAGGACCGAAGTCGGTCATCGCCCCGATGCCAAGGAATATGAGGGGCGGGTATATTCCCATCTTTACTCCCTGATACAGGTAGTAAATGAGTCCACCTTCATCGTAAGAGCTCAAGCCTATCACCGGCAGGTTTGCCAGAAGCATGCCGAAGGATATGGGCAAAAGAAGAAGCGGCTCATATTTTCTTACGATTGCCAGATACATAAGCACACAGGCAATGCCGATCATGAGAAAATCCTTCCAGTTGCCCTGAACGAAGCCCGAGCTTAATATCAGATCTTTGACGGTATTAATAAATTCTGAAAGCATATATAACAACCATCCTTCTAACTAAATTGTGCAAAGCTTTTTAAACATACTGTACAATTAATGCAAAACAAAAACACTTTCAGGGTATTACATGCAAAGAACACCTGCAAGCTTAGATATCTACAGCTTTGCAGCTATCTGCTCCTTTCTGCTGACGGAATTCCATACGGGAGAAATCTGGGGTATGCGCCTGTATGATTTCACATGTATGTTGGATTCGGAACTTCCGCCCATTGCCGCGATTACGGCAGCAGTCAATACAGCTACCAGCTCACTGTCGTCCTTTTGTTCTATGTATGCTGTTGACTCTTCAACAACATCCTTGTGAGCCTGGGGGGCCGGCATATCATTATCCTTTGTGTTCATTTTGTCTTTGCCGCCCGTCTTTCCGGCGCTTGCAATTTTTGAAAACAGTGAAATAATAGCCGATAAAAGAACCAATACGCTGAAGACAACTACCATTCCCACAATAGTAAGATTAATAGCTAGTTCCATGTGAGCACCTCCTTTGTTTAATATTATGCTGCGTTCTTAGGAAAAACTTTAACACTTTTACAAATAATTTATGTGCTTCTTTCCGTCCTAAATATCACTTAAAATCCTCAGAGCACATAAATACCAAAATAAAAGCAGGCCACCCAAATAAAGAGTTTCCCACCCTGGAAACAAAGTACCTTTGGAATCAAACCCGTGTTTGTCCAACCGAAGATTGGCAATTATTTAATTTTTAACAATATTATATCAATTATCTCATAACTATTCAACTGAATTTTTGCTATATTTTGCTTATCCGAAGTAATTGCAGCCTGTAAAAAGCTTACAGATTCGTACTGTAAGCCTCTCATGTCCTTCATCATTTTTCAAAATACGCGTTTGTAACTTTTATAATTTGACAAAAATCAACATCTTACAAATATCAACTTAGAATTTCGCCATCAAAACTTTGAATGGTACATATTGGCTAGCAAACATGCTTTATCAGAATCAATTTCCCCTGCAAGCGTTTTTTGCATTACATCATAGTTAAGGCACCGGCACAACGGGCTAAGTATTTAATACTACCCTTTTCACAGGCTGATGTTCAATTGTCAGACATGCTCATTTTCGGAAGAAAAATTATAAACTCCGTCCCCTCATTTAATTTGCTCTGAACCATAATCTTTCCTTTGTGGGCTTCAACTATTGCTTTGGTGATGGTAAGGCCAATTCCTGCACCTCCGGTCAGACGGTTTCTTGATTTGTCCGCACGGTAGAAGCGTTCAAAAACATGGGGCAGATCCTCGGGGGGAATACCTATGCCATTGTCTTTAATTCTTATCTCCGTGGCCTCGTTGCCGCCTTTGACCGTTATCTCGACCCTTCCTCCCTCCCGGGTATATTTTTGGGCGTTGGATAGAAGGTTTATAATCACCTGGCTTATTTTATCCTTGTCCGCATAGACCGTCTCTTCCTCCCCGGAAAAACTCACGGAAATATCCTTGTTCATGAAGCCGGTTTCAAAATTCCGGACCAGGTTTCTGATGAGCTCCGAAATATCAAAGCTCGTCCGGGTCAAAACCAGGTTCTCACTTTCATACCTGGCCAGCTTTTCAAGATCCCCTACCATCCGGTTTATTCTTATGATCTCTTCATGGCAGCTTTTAAGCCTTTCAGTATCCGGTTCCCATATCCCGTCAATCATCGCCTCCATATGGCTTTGCAATGTAGCCAGGGGCGTCCTGAGCTCATGGGCCACGTCTGCTGTGAGTCTCTTTCTAATAGACTCCTGATTTTCCAGAGTTTCAGCGAGGTTGTTGACCGTTTCTGCCAACTGGTCAATTTCCCTCGTATTGGACTTGATAATGGCCCTGTCACTGTAATATCCCTTTGAAATCATCCGTGCCGTGCTTATTATCCCGGAAATGGGTGTGCTCAGCCGCTTTGCCATCATTGCACCTATAAAAAGAGAAAGGAAAAAGGAAAATACAGCAACAGCCATCATCAGCCTGTTGACTGTATTTATGAAATCAAGGTCGCTATCGCTGAAATAGTAAGGCCCGATATAACCAATCTCAATTTTGCCGATTTCGTTCAGACTGCTAAAAATGGGATATTCATCAACCACATAACCGCCCTCCCAGCCTGGATAACGGTTTCTCATGTTTTGAGCCATATGGCTGATTATCTCCTGGCATTTTGAATTATCATGGACTGTCGCATCCCATATGACCTTTCCGGAGGAATCGGACACCTTGATGATCATTCCCTTTTCCAAAGCGCTGATGCATATGTTTTCTATGGAATCGGTGTTCCATTTCCCATCCTCTGTATACTGCCTGCTCACGGAACTTACGATCTCCCTGCTCATGCTCTCCTGGTTTTTTATGATGTAATCCCGGAAATGCTTTTCCAGCAGCAGGTTCGTGAGGATGCCAGCCAGAAAGACGCATATCAGGGCAACAAAAATATATGAAAGGGACAGACGGGTTCTTAAGCTGTATTTCACCTCATTCACCACCAAACCGATAGCCTATTCCATGAACCGTCAGAATGTATCGCGGAGCCCGGGGATCCGGTTCAATTTTCTGCCTTATGTTTTTTATATGGGTGTCAATAGTCCGGTCGTATCCGTCATAATCCTCACCCAGCACCGAATATATCAATTCTTCCCTCGTAAAAACCTTATCGGGATGCTTCGCCATAGTTACCAGCAGCTTGTATTCCTTCGGAGTTAAATTTATAGCTCTTCCATCCCTTTTTACCTCATATTTCTGCGTATTGATGACGATATCGCCATTATTAAAGGACAGTATGTCGGACAGCGGTGCCGCCGAGTCGGCACTTCTCCGCAGGACAGCATCAATCCTGGCCACCAGCTGCCTGGGGCTGAAAGGTTTGGTCACATAGTCGTCGGCTCCGATATTCAAGCCTCTTAGGATATCCTCCTCGTCAACCTTTGCGGTCAGCATGATTATAGGAACTCTTGATTTTTCCCTTAACTTCCTGCAGATATCCTCGCCCGCCATATCAGGGAGCATCAGATCCAGCACTATAAGCGAAGGATTTACCTCCTGGAATTTTTCCAGGGCCTGTTTGGCGGTATATGCCTCATATACCGTGTAACCGCTGTTCTCCAGGTATGATTTTATAACCTGGACAATTTTTACTTCGTCGTCAACCACCAATATATTCTTGTTTTTGTTCATCGCCTTGTTTATCATTGATAACTACCTTACCTTGTTGATCATGAAATTGTCTTTTAGTATAAAGTATAATTTTATAATTGCTGTCATCTCTTTAGCCCAGCTGCTTTTACTGAAAGCAAATGCCGGTGGAGCCATCTCATGCCTGCAAAGCGCCACCAGTAATATGAGAATGACATTGGTATTTTCATGTCCACAAGCTAATACTTCGTAGAATTAATTTGCATATTAGCTTGTGTTTTTAAAATCATTTTCTCAAAATATCTTATCAGATTATTCTACACATCATATTATAACATTAAAGGCCATCGGAAATATTGGCATTTTACAGCGAGTTTTTTCCTGCCCATTGCAAGTTATCATCCGCTTATAGCAAGTTTTCCCCTGCTCATAACAAGTTATCACCTGCTTATAACAATTTTTCCCTTGTTCATAACCAGTTTTCACCCGCTTATAACGTGTTATTTCCTGCTTATGTTGCTCTGCCGGTTTAGACTGCAGCAGTCGGGTACATTTTTTCCATAAGCTTCTTCATTTTCCTTTGCGAGCTTTTCCAGAAAAGCTTTTATAGCCTTTTTCAGTCGTTTAAGCATAAACCTCGCACCCCCGCTTTTATTAAAATCCAGCTCTTTCAAATTTAAGAGCAAAGGCTTTATCTTTTCCAGTTGGCAAACAGGTCTTTGGCTGCTTCAAAAATTTCAACCTGAATAACAATATTAGTCCCATCATCAGTCTTGTATTCTTCCGTGATAGGTACTGGATTGCAGCCTCCTGCAATTATCTCCACCTGGTCGGCCCGGAATCTGTTGCCGCAGTTCTGGCATACCAGCACCTTTCCTTCCTGCTTGTAATAACCCCTTCCGGAGCTGTAACATACCTGGCAGGTGTTGAAGGCTGTTCTAATTGTACCGTCATCGGCTTTTATAGCCAGAACCTCCATTTTGGTTTTGCCTAACTTATAGGGATAAAACTTTGCAACCTCCGTAACCTCACTTTTCAAAATTGTCAAATCCCCACCGGAATTCACGGCATTGCTTTTGCTTCCGGTATTAGCTTTTATCGCGATGATGGCAATAATCAATAAAATAGCTGCCACCCCCGATGCGATGAAGATTCTCCTTTTTGATTTTTGTGCTGCCTGAGCTTTTTTAATTTGCTGACTTGATTTTCCCATCACGATACCACCTTCATTTTATTTATTGAATACAAGGCCGATGGCCGGCGTGTTTCAAGGATACTGTAATCTCAGTTTCCGGGCGATTTTTCAATGTGAACTCTCGCTTACCGGAAATCTTCCACAGTGTTTGTCTTTGAATTTTACCACAGGATTGTGGAGATTTTATGAAGAAACCTTGGATATATCCTGGATTATCTTGCATCCGGCTTGTAGGAAATAGGCGCAAACTTATTGATGAAATCTGTCCGTCTTTTTGCTATATTTATAAAATGTATGTATATATTATATTTTTGCAAACGTAACTTATTTTTTAATAACATATTTTACTGGATAAAGGAATGATGGCTATTAATATCATGCATTTGAAATATGCGGTGGAGGTTGAAAAAACCCGCTCAATAAGCAAAGCCGCACAAAATCTGTTAATGGGGCAGCCTAATTTAAGCCGTGCCATTAAAGACCTGGAAGAATCTCTGGGAGTCACCCTGTTCAAGCGCACTTCCCGGGGTATACTGCTGACGCCGCAGGGAGAAGAATTCATACAGCATGCAAAAAAAATCCTTGCCCAGATTGATAAGGTGGAAGCCTTATTCAAAGACAGGAAAATCGACAGGCAGGGATTTGCCATATCTGTTCCCCGGGCCAGTTACATATCCTGCGCTTTTACGGAGTTTGCCAAGGGCATCGGCAGCAATAAGCCGGTGGAGCTGATATATAATGAGACCAATTCCATGAGCGCCATAGAAAATATATTGGAGGAGGATTACAACCTTGCCGTTATACGCTATCAGAAGCAATTTGAGCAATATTTCAAGGCCCTTCTTCATGAAAAGGGCCTCGATTCCGAAGTGATCCTGGAATTCTCCTATCTGGTGCTCATGTCGAAGCGCCATCCCCTTGCCGGGAAGGATGAACTAAAGCCTTCGGATTTGAGGGAATGCATTGAGATCGCCCATGCTGATCCCATTGTATCTTCCATGTCTCCTATAGATGCAAAGAAAGCAGAGCTGTCCGATTTGTCGGACAAGCATATTTTTGCTTTTGAGAGAGAAACCCAATTTGATCTATTGAGCAACGTTCCCAATACCTTTATGTGGGTATCCCCTGTTCCCCAGCGCCTTCTGGAGCAGTACGGACTGGTTCAGAAAAAGTGCGGTGCCAACAGGAAAAAGTACAAGGATGTGCTGGTCTACAAAAAAGGCTACCATTTCAGCGAAATGGACAAGAAATTCATAAGCTGCCTGAATGATATCAAAAGCCGGATTACGACCTGAAAACATATCAAGCCTTTAATAAAGACCGTTATCAAAACAGATAAAATGCATAGATACGGTTCTACTGCAGTGCAGCCCGCAATATGCCGCGGTTGAGCCGAAGGGATATTCTGAAGAATTACAGCATTATAGGTATGCCGATAAAGATATATCGGTATGCCTTTTTTATATTTCACAAAACACATAAGGATTGTTAAAATAATAACATATTTTGTGAATAAAATAACATACTTTGTTAAAATAATAACCCCATTTATGCCATTTTTTATTAAACCATGAAATTAATACTGACGGCATAAACCGGTAAATGAAAATGCAATTATCGTGAAGGAGGCAACAGCTATGCAATATCGTGTGGAAAGAGATTCTATGGGCGAAATGCAGGTGCCTGCGGACAGGTACTGGGGAGCACAAACCCAGAGAAGCTTTCAGAATTTCAGAATCGGCGTGGAAAAAATGCCGCTGGAAATCGTTCATGCCTTCGGAATACTTAAGAAGGCTGCCGCCATTGCAAACTATAATTTAGGAAAACTCAGCGAAGAAAAGAAAATTGCTATAGAAAAGGCCTGTGACGAGGTTATCTCAGGCAAACTGGACGACCACTTCCCTCTTGTCGTCTGGCAGACGGGCAGTGGCACACAATCCAATATGAATGCCAATGAGGTTATAGCCAACCGTGGGAATGAAATCTGCGGCAAAAAGCTGCTTCATCCCAATGACGATGTAAACATGTCCCAAAGCTCTAACGACACATTTCCGACAGCTATGCATATTGCAGCCGCCATCGGAATTGAAGACAGCCTCTTCCCTGCCATGGACAAACTGATTGCAACCTTAAAGCGGCTGGAAGAGGAAAATGAAGGTATTGTAAAAAGCGGACGCACTCATTTGCAGGATGCTACACCCATCAAATTCTCTCAGGAAATCAGCGGATGGCGCAATATGATCGAAAAAGCAAAGGCGATGCTGGAAGCTGCCCTGCCGGGATTAAAGGAGCTGGCCCTCGGTGGTACCGCAGTAGGTACGGGCCTTAACGCGCCAAAGGGCTTTGCCGAAGAGGTCGCGAAGGTCGTAAGCAGCCTTACCGGCAAAAATTTTAAAACCGCAGATAACAAGTTCCACGCCCTCACCGCGAAGGATGAAATAGTATTTGCCCACGGAGCTTTGAAAGCCCTTGCCGCAAACCTTATGAAGATCGCCAATGATATCCGTTGGCTTGCCAGCGGTCCCCGCAACGGCCTCGGTGAAATACAAATCCCCGAGAATGAACCCGGCAGCTCCATAATGCCCGGCAAGGTGAACCCTACGCAATGCGAAGCCATCACAATGGTTGCGGTACAAGTTATCGCCAATGATGTGGCAGTTGGCATGGCCGCATCCCAGGGAAATTTCGAGCTCAACGTATTCATGCCCGTGTGCATATATAATTTTCTTCAGTCGGTTAGGCTCCTTTCCGATGGAATCAACTCCTTCAACGACAATTGCGTTGTGGGCATCAAAGCCAACAAGGAGAAAATGAGGCACAATCTGCATAACTCTCTCATGCTTGTCACTGCCCTCAACCCGCACATAGGCTATGACAATGCGGCAAAAGTGGCAAAGAAAGCATACCAGGAGAATATTTCCCTGAAAGAAGCTTGTGTTGCTCTGGGCTTTCTCACCGCTGAAAAGTTCGACGAGGTGTTCAAGCCTGAACAAATGGTATAAAACAGCCACTATAAAGCACATTGTTCTTGTGTTTCCGTCGGCTGATAACTCTAATCAAAGCAATCGAGAATCAGCCGGTAACGACAAATCGATTCATACGAAAATAAAATGTGAGGAATGATATATGATCTACAGTTATTATCCAGGATGTACTCTTAGAACAAAGGCAAAGGATCTGGATGAATATGCAAGAAAATCGGCAGAAGTACTGGGAATCAACCTGGAAGAGCTGCCCGACTGGCAGTGCTGCGGTGCGGTTTACCCCCTGGCGCAGGATGAGATTGCCACAAGGCTTTCGTCCGTCCGTGCTCTGGCATCCGCCGGAAGTCTCGGCCGGGATTTGGTTACCCTCTGTTCCGCCTGCCACCATGTGATAAAAAGAGTCAACAATGACATGAAGACCAACCAAGACATAAGGATGAAGGTCAACAATTATTTGGAACCGGACAAGGAATACGCGGGAGAAACCAAGGTCATCCACTTTCTGGAACTCTTGCGGGACGTTGTCGGATTTGATGAGCTTAAAAAGAAAGTGGTAAATCCCTTGACGGGGAGAAAGATCGGAGCATATTACGGATGCCTGCTGCTTAGGCCGGGGGATGAAATGCAGTTTGACAATCCCGAGAATCCGGCGATTATGGAAGATTTCATCCGCTCCATCGGAGCTACTCCTGTTGTCTATCCCTATCGCAACGAATGCTGCGGAGGCTATGTATCAATAACCGAAAAGAGCCTTTCGCAAAAGAAATGCAATACCATCGTCTCATCGGCTGCTGAAAAGGGTGCTGATGAAATCATAACCGCATGTCCGCTTTGCATGTACAATCTTGATACCAACAGCACGGAGCGGAAATTGCCGGTGCGTTATTTCACCGAGCTTCTTGCCGAAGCGCTGGGTGTTAAGTAAAGGAGGGATCAACAGTGCAAGCAGCAGAAAGAGAAATAGCCGAAAATATCATCCGAATCAGCGGCGTAAATCCCAGGAAATGCATGAAATGCGGAAAATGCTCCGGCACATGCCCGGCATTTAATGATATGGATATACATCCCCATCAATTCGTCTCCATGGTGGAGAAAGGAAAAATAAAAGAGCTGATGAAGTCCAAGTCAATCTGGACATGTCTTTCATGTTTCGCCTGTGTGGAGCGCTGTCCAAGAAATGTGGAGCCTGTGAAGCTGATTGAAGCCGCAAGGCTCTCCGTAATACGCAGGCAAGGAGAAAACCATCTGAAAGCCGACGAAATACCCGCCTTGCTGGATGAAAACATACCTCAGCAGGCAATCGTCAGTGCCTTCAGAAAATACAGCAAATAACCAACACATCAGAATGGAAGTGAGTTAATGCAAAAAATAGGCGTATTTGTATGCTGGTGCGGAAGCAACATTGCTGCAACGGTTGACGTAAAAGCAGTGGCAGAAGCCGTCAAGCATGAACCCGGCGTTGTTTATTCCTTCGATTATCAATACATGTGCTCCGAAGGCGGTCAGTCAAAAATCCGCCAGGCCATACTGGACTATGGACTTACCGGCATTGTGGTTTGCTCCTGCTCCCCCAGGATGCACGAGCAGACCTTTAGAAAGGCAGCCGCCTCAGCGGGATTAAACCCATATATGGTGGAGATAGCCAACATCCGGGAGCATTGTTCCTGGATCCATAAAAATAAAGACGAAGCAACGGAGAAAGCAATCATCCTTGCCAGAACTGCTATCGCAAAGCTAAACCTGAACAAGCCTCTAGTGGCAGGAGAAAGTTCTGTTACAAAGCGTGCGCTGGTCATAGGCGGCGGAATTGCAGGAATACAATCTGCGTTGGACATCGCTGAAGCCGGTTATGAAGTAGATATTGTGGAGAAATCCCCTACCATAGGCGGCAGGATGGCGCAACTGGACAAAACCTTTCCGACCCTCGACTGTGCAGCCTGCATCCTTACCCCCAAGATGGTGGATGCCGCATCCAGCGATAAGATAAACCTCTATACTTACAGTGAGATAGAAGCCGTTTCAGGCTTTGTCGGAAACTTTTCCGTCAAGATAAGGAAGAAGGCCCGCAGCATAAAAACCGAGCTTTGCAGCGGCTGCGGAGTGTGCACGGAAAAATGTCCTTCAAAAAAAGCTAAAAGCGAATTCAATATGGGGCTTTGCAACAGGACTGCGATCTATATACCCTTTGCCCAGGCAATCCCGAATGTTCCTGTGATTGACCGGGAGCAATGCATTAAATTCAAGACGGGCAAATGCGGTTTGTGCCAGAAAAGCTGCCCTGCCGGAGCCATTGACTTTACTCAGCAGGATGAGGTCGTCGAAAGGCAGTACGGTGCGATTGTCGTCGCCACCGGTTTTAAACCGATTTCCCTCGAGAATTTCGATGAGTTCTCCTATTCCCTGTCTCCGGATGTGGTAACCTCTTTGGAATTTGAGCGCATAATGAACGCAGCAGGCCCCACAAAAGGCCAGCTGCTCAGGCCATCGGACAATACCCATCCCCACACCATCGTTTTTGTACAGTGTGTGGGTTCAAGGGATACGTCGGGATGCGGCAAGCCATACTGTTCAAAGATTTGCTGCATGTACACCGCAAAGCATGCGATGCTGGTAAGGGAAAAGTATCCCGATACCGAAGTTCATGTATTCTACATCGATGTCAGGACACCGGGCAAGAATTTTGATGAATTCTATCGCCGTGCCGTGGAAGAATACGGCGTTAATTATATAAAAGGAATGGTCGGCAAGATTGCAGAGAAAAACGGAAAGCTGATGGTTCAGGGTTCGGACCTTCTTGCCAATGAGCAGATTGTGATAGAAGCGGATATGGTGGTGCTGGCAACGGCCATTGAACCCGATGAAACCGCAAAGAGCCTTGCCACAATGCTTACTGCAAGCATTGATACCAACAATTTCTTCACCGAAGCCCATCCAAAGCTGAGGCCGGTGGAAAGTCCGACAGCGGGAGTTTACCTTTCCGGTGTGTGCCAGGGCCCCAAGGATATCCCCGAAACTGTGGCACAGGCAACAGCCGCCGCCGCCAAGGTTATAGGACTTCTTTCCAAAGACAAGCTCCTCAGCAACCCCTGCGTGGCCGGGTCTGATGAAATGCTGTGCAACGGCTGCTCAGGCTGTGAAAAGGTTTGCCCCTACGGCGCTATTTCTTACATAGATAAGGAATTTAAAGCCGCAGGAAAGGTCGAAGTGCGCAGGGTTGCAAAGGTAAACGAGGCTATCTGCCAGGGGTGCGGTGCATGTACCGTAACCTGCCCGTCAGGAGCAATGGATTTGAAAGGCTTTACCAACAGACAGATCATGGCGGAGGTGGATGCAATATGCCGATAAAAAAAAGCAAAAATGGAGAGTTTAAGCCCTTGATCGTAGCATTTTGCTGCAACTGGTGCAGTTATGCCGGCGCAGACCTGGCAGGAACGAGCAGGCTGTCCTACCCTGCTGAAGTAAAAATCATAAGGGTCCCCTGCTCCTGCCGGGTCAACCCGATGTTTGTTCTTCGGGCGTTCCAGAGAGGTGCCGATGGAGTTATAATATGCGGCTGCCATCCGGGAGACTGCCACTATTCGACAGGCAACTATTATGCAAGAAGAAGAATGACTCTGCTTTTCAGCATGCTGGACTATCTTGGAATTGAAAGGGGCCGGACAAAGGTCGAATGGGTTTCAGCAGCGGAAGGTGTCAAGTTTTCTACCGTAATGAACGAATTTTCAAAGACCATTCACGATCTGGGTGAAAATAAAAAGTTGGGGGATCTGCGATGCAAAGAATTTTTGGATTAATAAAGGATAAAGCCGAAAAGCTGCTTGCCGGCGGAACCGTCAACAGAATTATCGGCTGGACTGGCGGCGAGTTTTTTTACGACCCCACTCCCGCGGTTTTTAAAAGTAAAGAAGAGCTGGAAGGCTTGGTATATAACAGCTTCTGTGCCAGCAATTTAAGCAAATATCTTATAAATGAAAGCAAAAAGGACGGTAAAATATTAGCGCTGCTCAAGCCCTGCGACACCTACGGCTTTAATCAGCTGGTCAAGGAACACAGGATAAACAAAGACAATGTTTATGTCCTCGGCATTGAATGCAGCGGAATGATAGATATAAATAAAATCAGGGATTTGGGCATCAAAGGCATCACAGGGATTTCCGAAGAGGATGACAGCCTCGTGATACAGACTATTTACGGAGAAAAAAGCTGCCGGCGCAGCGATGTATTGCTGGAAAAGTGCCTCTGCTGCAAAGGAAAACAGCATATGGCTTATGATGAGCTGGTCTGTGCCGATAAACCTACTGATGGTTCCTGTCAGGACACCCTGGAAGCATCGGCGAAGCCGTCCGAATCTACGACCGACCGTTTTGAAATGGTGAAAAAGCTGGAAGCCATGAGCCCTGAAGAACGGTATTCCTTCTGGCGGGACGAGCTTTCAAAATGCATACGCTGCAACGCGTGCAGAAATATATGTCCGTCATGCTCATGCGTAAAGTGCGTATTCGACAACGATGCCTCCGGCATTGCCAGCAAAGCCAACACCGACGCTTTTGAGGAAAACCTGTTTCATATAATCCGTGCATTCCACGTTGCAGGACGCTGCACCGATTGCGGTGAATGCTCAAGGGTCTGCCCTCAGCATATTCCCCTGCACCTTTTAAACCGTAAAATCATAAAGGATATAAACGAGCTTTACGGTGAATATCAAGCCGGAAAAGATGCGGAATCCCGAGGACCCCTTACGGACTTTGCAATGGACGACCCGGAACCGGGTATTGTTGCGGAAAGAGGAGGAGATCATTGATGTATAAGATACCGGTAAACCATTTGACACAGCTTTTTTCCTTGATTTCCGGCGACAGGGCTTTGTATGCGCCAATAGAAAAAAACGGCCAGGTAAGGTTCGGCAGGTGGTCCGAAAGTGAAAAAGTCAGCCTTGACAAGCTGAATACCATAAGGTCGGCAAAGGATTTTTTCTTCCCCCAGAGTGAAAATCTCGTCGCTTTTAAAACTGAGGGAAAGAAAATTACAATTATTGAAAATAGAGATGATAGTGAAGCTTTTATATTATTCGGTGTCCGCGCCTGTGATGCTGCCAGCTTCGATATTTTGGACAGGGTTTTCCTGTCGGAGCCGGTGGACACATATTATAAAGCGAGACGGGACAATGGCATTGTGATCACCCTTGCCTGCAGCGAGCCGGAAGAGACATGCTTCTGCAATGTTTTTGGTATCGATGCAGCCAATCCTGCCGGCGATATTGCCACCTGGATCGTAGACGATATGCTCTACTGGAAGGCTGTCACTGCTAAAGGCGATGCCTTCACCGAAACTGTAAAAGGATTGATTGAAAAGGCAGGCTCTTTCGAAAACCTGTTTGAAGCCGCCGGTTCCCCGGAGGAAGAAAAGCTGAAAAAATATAAAGAGAATGTGAAAAAAATCATGGATAGCCTTCCCCTGCATGACTTAAGTCTTGAAGGATTTAACGGCGAAGCCCTGAACGATAAGTTCAATTCGCCCAAATGGAAGGATCTTTCGGAAGCATGCCTCGGCTGCGGCACATGCACCTTTGTATGTCCCACATGCCAGTGCTATGATATCCGGGATTACGATACCGGACATGGAATTCAAAGATTCCGCTGCTGGGATTCCTGCATGTATTCCGATTTTACAAAAATGGCTCACGGCAATCCAAGAACAAGCCAACTGGAAAGATTCAGGCAGAGGTTTATGCACAAGCTGATTTACTTCCCTGCCAACAACGACGGCGTATACTCCTGTGTTGGATGCGGAAGATGCATTGCCGGATGCCCGGTTTCGATGAATATTGTAAAAGTTGTTAAAGCTATGGGGGTGGATAAAAATGTATAACCGTGAACAAGGCATAAACGAAGCCCTTATTCCAAAACTCGGTGTTGTCACCGATATAAGAGTTGATACACCCGATGTCAAAACCTTCCGGGTAAACGCCCTGGACGGAGGTGTATGCTTTAAGCATATTCCCGGCCAGTGTGCCATGCTTTCCATACCGGGAGTTGGTGAAGCGATGTTTTCGATTACATCCTCCCCTACCAACACTGAATACATGGAGTTCAGCATTAAAAAATGCGGATGCCTTACCGAATGGCTGCATCACATGGATGTAGGACAGCAGATCACAATCCGGGGGCCTTACGGAAACGGCTTTCCTGTGGACACGGAATTTAAAGGCAGGGATTTGCTGTTCATTGCAGGCGGTATAGGCCTTGCCCCTCTCAGATCCGTTATCAATTATGTAAGGCATTACAGAGGTAATTACGGCCATATCGACATTGTATACGGATCAAGAAGCAAGGAAGATCTGGTGGATTATGAAGAGATCATGAATGAGTGGTCAAAAGAACAGGATACCAACGTCTATCTGACAATTGACCGGGAACAGCCTGGTTGGGACGGCCATGTGGGCTTTGTGCCTAATTATGTTAAGGAATTGAATTTCGATACAAATAAAACAGTGATTATTTGCGGGCCGCCTATCATGATCAAGTTCACCCTGGCTGGCCTACAGGAGCTGGGATTTGAAAAGACCCAGGTTTATACCACGATGGAACTCAAGATGAAATGCGGCATCGGAAAATGTGGACGCTGCAATATAGGTTCAAAATATGTGTGCAAGGACGGCCCTGTTTTCCGCTGCGACCAGCTGGATGAACTACCGAACGAGTATTGATTGGGAAGTGAGGATAAGGATTATGGAACAAATGGTTAATGTGTTTTTGATGGGCAAAAAATATTCAGTCCCGGCAAATCTTACAATTATGGGAGCAATGGAATATGCAGGATATCAGCTCATCCGCGGCTGTGGATGCCGTAACGGGTTTTGCGGTGCCTGTGCTACAATATATAGGATAAAAGACGACCGGGAACTCAAAGTCTGTCTGGCATGCCAGACCAAGGTTCAGGAAAATATGTATATTGCCACGCTGCCGTTTTTCCCTCTGGTGAAGCAGATATACAACATAAATGAAATCAGGCCTACTGAGCAGATAATGATGCAGCTTTATCCGGAGATATACAGGTGCATCGGCTGTAATGCCTGCACCAAAAGCTGCACCCAGGAGCTTAATGTAATGCAGTATATTGCATTTGCCCAGCGTGGTGAATATGAGAAGTGTGCGGAAGAGTCCTTTGACTGTGTAATGTGTGGAGTCTGCTCCTCCCGCTGCCCTGCAGGAATATCCCATCCACAGGTGGCACTGCTGGCAAGAAGGCTTACCGGCAAATATTTAAGGCCTGGCTCGGAGCATCTGGAAAAAAGGATTTGCGAAATCGAAAACGGAAATTTCAAGGAATTGCTGGAAGGACTAATGCAAAAGCCTGTGGAGGAACTTAAGGAACTATATAACAACAGAGAAATTGAGAAATAGGGAGGGCTGATAATGTATACACAGGAAATGCTTGATTCTATCAGAAAAGTTGAAGCAACAAGACAGGAAAGACTTGGTCATGAACCAAGAAGGATGACCGAAAGCGAAAAAAACGAGTTATTATATAAATATCATCCCGATTACAGGCAGGACAACTTCTCTGTTTTAAAAATCGGCCCTAACAAGGGAGACAAAGTGCCTGACGAACTGGCCGATCTGCTTCAGGGCAACAGCCGTATAAAGGATGAGGAAATGGATCTTTCCAAAGTGGACTATGATGTTGATGTATTGGTTATAGGTGGTGGCGGCGCCGGTGCATCGGCTGCTATCGAAGCGCACGAAGGCGGCGCTAATGTAATGATTGTCACAAAGCTCCGCATAGGCGATGCCAACACCATGATGGCAGAAGGCGGAATACAGGCTGCCGACAAGGAAAACGACTCCCCTGCCATCCACTATCTTGATGCCCTGGGAGGCGGTCACTATGCCAACAAGCCTGAACTGCTCTACAAACTTGTGACGGAAGCTCCCTCGGCGATCAAATGGCTGAATGATCTAGGGGTTATGTTTGATAAAGCTCCCGACGGCACTATGATAACCACCCATGGCGGCGGAACTTCCCGCAAGCGGATGCATGCGGCAAAAGACTATTCCGGGGCGGAAATCATGCGTGTTTTGAGGGATGAGGTTATAAACCGCGGCATTCCGGTGATTGACTTCACCTCAGCGGTGGAGCTTATCCTTGACGATGAAGGAAAGGCTGCGGGAGCTGTTTTAATGAATATGGAAACCAAGGAATATATGGTGGCAAGGGCCAAGACGGTCATAATCGCAACGGGCGGTGCGGGTCGTTTGCATTACCAGGGCTTCCCCACCTCCAACCATTACGGAGCAACGGCAGACGGTCTCATTCTGGGTTACCGTGCCGGAGCAAAGCTCCTCTATGCGGATACGCTTCAGTACCATCCGACGGGAGCTGCTTACCCCGAGCAGATTTTCGGAGCTCTGGTGACCGAAAAGGTCCGCTCTCTCGGTGCCATGCTGGTAAATGTCAATGGAGAAGCCTTTATGCATCCCCTGGAGACCCGTGATGTTTCAGCAGCCTCTATTATCAGGGAATGTGACGACAGAAAAAAGGGTGTATCCACACCTTCCGGTTCCGGCGTATGGCTTGACACTCCCATGATTGAGATCATTCATGGTGAAGGTACGATAGAAAAAAGAATTCCGGGCATGCTTCGCATGTATTCAAAATATGGAATTGATATAAGAAAAGTACCTATTCTCGTATATCCGACACTGCACTACCAGAACGGTGGTCTGGAGATAAACGCTGAATGTCTTACTACCGTTGAAAATCTCTATGCTGCCGGAGAAGTAGCCGGAGGTATCCACGGCAGAAACCGTCTCATGGGTAACTCCCTCCTGGATGTAATTGTATTCGGACGGAACGCCGGTAAAAATGCCGCAAAGAGATGCAAAGAAGTAAAGTTGGGCCGACTCACCCTTGACCATGTAAGCAGGTTTTCAAAAGAAATGGAAGCCGCAGGGATAAAAAGCAGCTGTATTTCTCCCAAACTATTGCCGATATATACTCGTAGGCACGATAAATAATACTGGCGATAAGCTGCAACTTCGCCCATCATTTTAGAAAGGAGGACTCTGATGCCAAATTCAATTTCATGGGCTTTTGCCTTCTGAAATTGCGGCTGGCATCAGAAATTTGACATGAATGAATTAGCCAGTGTTTTGGAAACTTTAATGATAGTGAGCTTCGGAATCTCATGGCCGCTTTCCATAATAAGGTCATACCGTTCCCGCTCAACTAAAGGAAAAAGCCTGTTTTTTATGTGCTTTATATTCTTCGGATATATCTGCGGGATTGCATCAAAATGCATTTCCGGCACATATAATCTGGCTTTCTGGTTTTACTTCCCCAATGTCATCATGGTAGGGACAGATATTTGTCTTTATTTCAGAAACAAGAGAATTGAAGCATCCAATAAATAACCATATAAAATGTTTTGCAGATATTCTTCCCCCTTATCATGCAAAACTCAACTATAGAATGGATACAGTAAATCAGACATAAAAATATTGGAAGCTTTAATCTTATAGAATTTTCTTTATCACAAAGTTCCCCCGGCGATGGATTTTGCTCCTGGAAGCACAGCATACCCCCCTTGCCGGGGGAACTTTCATTTGATGGAAAACTCAAAGGGAAATTTACCAATAAACTAGACTTATGTGCTTTAATTACTTGTTTATGAGAAAAAGCCCTATGATGCACAATATTGATCCCAGTATCTTGTTCAATCCAAAGCCTTCCTTAAAAAACATTACTCCTATGGGAATAAGAATCAATGCCAGGATAATATTGGCTACCAATGACCCTACGCTTATATTCCATCCTGCTCTATATACCAGCATGTAGCCCAACTCCAGTCCGACAATTGAGATGGCAAGCACAATGCTCGTCCAGTTTAACCCCTTGAAGGATTGAAAAAAGCCTGCCTCTGTCTTGTAAAAATGGGATGCAGCAAAGGTCAGAATTGCAGCAGTCACATAGGTAGTAAATAATGCCGTAAAAGGATTGGCATTATTTGGCGTGGATTTCTGGCATATATGATACAGAACATTTGATGCTACAACAATTACTATTGAAAACACATACATAAACATGAATATTAGCCTCCTATTTTTTGCGCATATTGTCTTAACCACTACAAGTAGTATAAATATAAATGGCAATAAAAGCAAATGCAGCTTGCCTGAATTGAGCTCAGGCAAAGCATGCATTATCCTGCCCTTATACCTATATAGATCAACATGAAAATAAAAATGTTATTTTCATTATTGGATGCGCTTTGCAACCATGAGTGGTTATACTAATTATTATCCTGACAAATGAAATGCCCCATTCGTTTTAATCAGCTTTGTCCCATGCATTTCATGTTTATGTTTAGGCCTTTAAAATAAATATCTGCTATCCTTCAAGCCCCTGTGAGCTCAAAAACTCAGCCACCTCTTCAGCCGTAGGCAGAGAAGGCTGAGCTCCTTTCCTGCTGACGCATAATGCACCTACGGCATTGGCGTATTTAATCGCCTCTCTTATATCGCCGGATTGCATCATTTTTAATGTCATGGCAGCAGTGAAGGAATCTCCTGCAGCGGTTGAATCCACTGCTTTTACCTTATAGGCCGGGAAAATTTCATATTCTCCGTCTTTATACAAAAGCGCTCCCTTGTCACCCCTTTTGATGACAACATACGATGCTTCAGTCAATTCTGCCAGCGCCTTTGCAGCTCTGACCGCACCCTCGGCATTATCTGCCTGCATACCTGTCAAAGCGGCAGCTTCACTTTCATTAGGGCTTATGACATGGATGCCTTTTAGCCTGGAGAGATCAATTCTTACCGCCGGTCCTGCGTCCAAAACGACAGGAATGCCTTTCGCTGAAGCCTTTTCAAAGGCATAATATACTATGTCCAGGGGGATTTCCAGCTGCAACATTACCGCATCATAGGATTTCTCCAGAGCATTGTCCACATCCTCCTTTGTAATACGGCTATTGGCTCCCGGGAAGACGATAATCCGGTTATCACCGTTGGATTCCACGGGTATGGCTGCAAGCCCTGTCTGACTGGTATTGTCCTTTATAATAAAAGATGTGTCTACACCATTGTCCATCAGATTGCGCAATAATATTTCTCCGTTAGCATCGTCGCCGACACGGCCGCAAAAAGTGACCTTTCCGTTAAGCCTTGCCGCGGCAACAGCCTGATTTGCGCCTTTTCCTCCGGGAATATAGGAATATTCATACCCCAGCACGGTTTCACCTGTCAGGGGAACTCTTTCAATATTCATAACCAGGTCCATGTTGATGCTTCCGATGACCAGTATTTTTACTTGACCCTCCATCATAATCCTTCCCTTCCCCAGTATCTTGCATCAATGCCGAAAAAGCAGGACACACAGCTGTATGATTTTTTAATTCGCAATCTTTCTAAACAGATCTGCAAATATGGGATCTCTATATATAAAGTACGCACTTCTGATAAAATGCCGGGATTGGTCGAAGCTCCAGGTATTATGGTCTGTAATGATCGGACTGTGAACCAGGTGAGTGGGAACCCAGCCAGGATTTATCAGCCATGCGATGGTTGAAATATCCCAGATAACCTTTGACCATGCAAAGGGGTCGTTTGTATAGCTCCTGACTATACTTGTAAGATATGTGCCGATTTCACTTTTTCCATCTATGTACTGTTCCAGTTCGGAAATTGTCGTCAATAAATGGGTGGTGACACCGGCGCATGGAATTTGCACCAACGGTACTCCGCTGTCAAAGACGATGCGGGCAGATAATATGTCCTGGGACAGGTTGAACTCCGTAGCATTGTCCCAAAATAACGCGTTTCCTCCCAGCCATACGACAACTATTTTTCTTATGATGTCCGGCTCAATCAGCATGGCGGAAGCGATATTGGTAATAGCGCCGATTGCGACTACATAGAGGGGATCATCATCATCGGATTTCATTGCCCGGTTGATCAAATCCCTGACCGCATCACTCTCTTCCGGCTTTTCAATATTCTTGAGATAATCGGTGGAGCCTTTAAAAGCAAAATTGTTTGCATCAACCTTCAACATACCGAGGATTTTCAGGATTTCAGTATAGCTTAATTCCATACCCTCTTTAGGACTTGTGGATCTTTCGTTATAAAAGGGTGCTGCATATACCGCTTCAAGATCTATCTTTTCTTTGGATTTAAGAGCATAGGTCAGGGCGAACTGGTCGTCCACTTCATTATATGTATCCGTGTCCAGCACCATTCTCACCTTTCCGGCTGGTGGTTCCAGCCTTTTCAATAATAATTGGGCAGAAAGCTTCGGAAATTGCATGCAAATCCCTCCTAGATAAAGCCTGTGATTATAAGGCTTGTTTGATTAAAATCATCTATGAACAACATTATATATGATTAGTATTCATTTGTGGTTAACATTGTTTGCGATTATTACACATAATTGCTGCGTAGGATTAACATCATTTGCGATTAACATTATTTATGATCAAAACATTACTTGTGATTATCATTGCTTTCTGTTATCAGTATTTGTGATTGCTGTCCATTTATGATTATTATTGTGAATACTTATTGTTATGATTACCATTGTTGCCTTTACCATCATTTGCGATTACTATTGATTGCAACTTCCAGTGTTTATGCATTATTATGATTATCACTGCCTGTTATTTATATTGCTCATGATCAGAACGGCTGCCGTCATAGCATGTATGCCAGCAGCCGGTATTATTTTTCTGACTTTATATATGAAGCAATACACGGTCCTCCCTGCTAGTCCAGTTCAACCGCCCCCGTGTAGAGCTGATAGTATCTTCCGCGCATTGCCAGGAGTTCCTCATGGGTACCCTGCTCTACAATCTCACCTTGTTCCAGCACGATGATCATGTTGGAATTCCGCACGGTGGAAAGCCTATGGGCGATTACAAAGGTAGTCCTGTCTTTCATCAGCCTATCCATTCCCTGCTCGATATGCTTTTCCGTCCTTGTGTCAACAGAGCTGGTGGCTTCATCGAGTATCAGGATAGGAGCTTTCGAAATGGCCGCACGCGCAATATTCAAAAGCTGGCGCTGACCCTGGCTCAGGTTGGCGCCGTCCCCTTCCAGAACCGTGTCATATCCCTCCGACAATCTTTCTATAAAGGAATGGGCATTGGCTATCTTGGCAGCGGCTATTACCTCCTCATCGGTGGCATCAAGCCGTCCGTAGCGGATGTTCTCCCTCACCGTTCCGGAAAACAGATGGGTATCCTGGAGCACCATCGCTATATTGCCTCTCAATGACTCCTTCTTGATTTTTTTGATATCTATGCCGTCAATCAATATCTGTCCTTCTTCTATTTCATAAAACCTGTTGATGAGGTTGGTTATGGTCGTCTTGCCTGCACCGGTAGAACCGACAAAGGCGATTTTCTGGCCGGGTTTTGCCGTCACGTTGATGCGCTTCAGTACGGTCTTATCAGGGGTATAGCCGAAAGTCACATCCTTCAGCACCACTTCACCTTTTATCGGTACAGCACCCTGTTTTGGATGTGCCTCGGAGCATATCTCCACCGCATCCTCCGGATCTGGCGCTTCAGGTGCCTCATCCATCACATCAAACACTCTTTCTGCTCCCGCCAGAGCTGCGAAAATGGTATTCACCAGCATGGACAATTCATTGATAGGCCTTGAAAACTGCCTGGAATAATTGGTAAATATCGTGAGCCCTCCGATATCAAAATTTGCAGTAAGACACAGGATACCACCGATGGTTGCAGATATTGCATAGCTTACCTGGCTTAAATTGCCCATAACAGGTCCCATGATACCGCCGAAAAACTGTGCCTTAAACTGCTTGCCCCGCAGGTCATCGCTTAATAATTCGAATTCTTCCATCGCCGTATCTTCATGGTTGAAGACCTTTATAACCTTCTGTCCGGTTATTGACTCCTCGATGTACCCATTGACAGCAGCCAGAGCCTGCTGCTGACCTATATAATATTTGCGGCTTTGCTTGCCGATAAATCCGCCTACATATATCAATGCCGGCACTGTTAGAATGGTGATGATTGCCAGAATCCAGTTGGTGACAAACATCAGTACGATTGTGCCTATCAGGGTGACAACGCCGGAAAATATCTGGGACAGCGTATTATTAAGCATCATGCCTACTGAATCCAAGTCGTTGGTAAAACGGCTCATGATTTCACCATGGGTATGGGTATCATGAAATTTCACCGGGAGCTTCTGAATTTTGCTGAACAAGTCTTCCCTGATCTTAACCAGCGCATTCTGGGATACTCCTATCATAATTCTCTGCTGCAGGTAGGTACATATGGTACCAACAGCGTAAATGCCTGCCATCACCAGGATGCCCATCACAAGATTCATCAACTTCTCTTCTGCGGACTTGGCCGGATCTACCAGATTGTTGATTACAGGACGCAAAATATAGCCGCCTCCCAAGCCAGCCAGAGAACTGCCCAGTACACAGGCAAAAACAAATGGTATTTTTATCTTATCCCGGCCGATATATGCAAACAATCTTCTGATTACCCCGAATGCGTTTTTAGGTTTTCCGCCGCCCATGGCGCCATGAAAGCGTCCCGGCCCTCCAGGACCTCCCGGCCTTCGCCCCCTAGGTCCCGGTCCTCCCGGACCAAAAGACGGGCCTCCTGCGTTCTTGCCTCCATACCTGCGCAGCAATGCCTCTTTTCTTTCCTCGCTAATACGACCCATTATGCCGTCACCTCCTTGTTCATTTGGGGATGCTCCTTATCCATCTGCGAATAGTAAATCTCCTTATATGCTTCACAATCTCTCATTAATTCTTCATGGGTGCCTATTCCGGTGATCTTTCCGTCATCGATCACCACGATTTTGTCTGCCTCTATCACAGAAGAAATTCTCTGGGCAATGATGATTTTCGTCGTGTTCTTCAATTCATTTCTCAGGCTTTCCCTGATTTTTGCCTCTGTTGCCGTGTCCACTGCGCTGGTGCTGTCATCCAGAATTAAGATTTTAGGCCTTTTCAGCAGCGCCCTGGCAATGCACAATCTCTGCTTTTGTCCGCCGGAAACGTTGGTACCACCTTGGCCCAACTCAGTTTCATATCCATCTTTAAAGGATGAGATAAATCCATGGGCCTGCGCGCTCTCCGCAAACTTGCATACCAATTCGTCATCCGCGTCTTCATTTCCCCATTTGAGGTTTTCCTTAATTGTGCCGGAAAAAAGGACATTTTTCTGGAGCACTATGCCGACTCCGTCCCTGAGATTCTTCAAGGAGTAATCCTTCACATTCACATCGTCCACCAGCACTTCCCCCTGGTCTGCATCGTACAGCCTGGGAATAAGCTGTACAAGACTGGACTTGCCGGAACCTGTTGACCCGATGATTCCCACCGTCTCTCCAGGGTTTATTACCAGATTAATGTTTTCAAGAACCCATTTTGCGTTATTTTTGTAGTATTTAAAGCACACGTTTCTGAATTCAACCTTGCCATGGGCTACAGTCAAATCCTTTCTGGAAGCATGTTCATCCGTAAGGTCGATATCTGTGTTGAAAACCTCATTAATACGCTTTATCGATGCCAGCACTCTGGAGCTGTTCAGAATAATCATGGAAACCATCATCAAAGACATCAAAATCTGGACCACATAATTCACAAATGCGGTAAGAATTCCTGTGGTCATGCTTCCCGCTATAACCTGCCTGCCGCCAAACCATACAACAGCTAAGGTTGTGACATTCATAGCCAAGGTTACCACTGGGATGGCAAAAATGACTACCTTCAGTGCGTGGATTGTACTGTCCTTCAAGTCCGTGTTTGCCCTCTTGAATTTCTCCTCCTCATACTTCTCCCGTATAAAGGATTTGACAACCCGGATATTCGTCAGATTCTCCTGGGTGGCGGTATTTAATGCGTCCAGCTTCTTCTGCATGGCTTCAAAGCGAGGAAATCCGGTCTTTATTATGCAGTAGATGGTGAATGCCAATATGGGAATGATGCACATTATAACCGTTGCCAGCTTGGGATTCAATGAAAAGGCCATAATTAGCGCACCGATAAACATGCCCGGAGCCCTCAAAGCCATCCTCAGCATCATCTGGATCATATCCTGTATCATGGTTACGTCGTTGGTCAACCGTGTGACCAAAGAGCCTGTGCTATATCGGTCAATATTGGCAAAGGAAAACTTCTGAATTTTGTTGAAAAGGTCCTTCCTTAAATCGTTGGCAAATCCTGAGGATGCCTTGATGGCAAAAAAAGCACCTCCGGTACCTCCCGCCATCATGATGAACGCTGTTATCACCATTGCCACACCCATCATGATTATATAAGAAATGCTCCTGCCTCCATTTACTCCTTTATCGATGATATTGCTGAGCAGGAGCGGCATGACTACCTCACCTATAACCTCAACAATCATAAGAATGGGTCCTATGATAAATGCGGGAAGATATGGTTTAACATATTTCCAATATCTTTTCATAAATTTTTAACTCCTTCAAACCTAAAACTTAATATGATGCTTAATTAACTCACTATTTAACTTGTTTTATATAATTTTCATTTTATTTCTTCTTCCATCCTGGCCAAATTAGAGTCCAGCTTTCGCAGCAAGGAAGACAAGGTAGATAACTCTTTTTCGGTAAACCCGTCAAAGAGCTTCTGATCCACCGACTCAAAGATTTGCTTGCTCTGTTCCACTACTTTATTTCCTTTTTCAGTGATGATAATCTGATTGAGCCGGTTATCCTCCTCGTCCATGATTTTCTTGATATATCCCCCTTTTTCAAGTTTTTTCAGGGAAACCGCTATTGTCGCCGTCGATACCTCCATCGACTCGGCAAGCTCTTTTTGCGAGGCGTACCGGTTATGGGAGATTTTCATCAGCAAATGGTGCTGAGCTTGGTAAACCCCTGTCTCCTGGAGATAATGCTGCATGACTTTCCTGTGTTTTATCACCAAACCAATCATCAGTTGTACGGTTTCTTTAATAAGGTTTCGGTTAATCTGGTTAGGTACCATTTCCTTCCTTCTCACCACCTTTTAGCACATTTCATTAGTTGGTTTATAGTTAACATTATAATTATTAACTAGTTAACTATTCCTTAATATATCACTTCTTTTCCTATGATGTCAATAGCCAGTTTTCATGGAATCTTTCATAAAAAAGTAAAGGGGTTCGGCAAACCGCAGTTTCCCGCCCCCCGATTCGCAAGTATTATTTGACTTGAGGATATTTATCCATGAAAATTCTGTTTGCAGCCTGGAGCTTATCAAAATACTCTCTATAGGAATTGCTCAATATTTTCATATTCTCAACAAATATATCATAGTAGCCGTTCTCTTGAAGGAATTGGGACAGCAATTGCCGCATTTCATAAGCCGGTGTTTTTTTGAATTCATCCGAATTTCTATATTTCAGATATTCATCAATGGATTGCTTGTTCCTTTCCAGATACTCATCGGTATTATTTACAGCCTCCATAATTGCTGAATTGAGTTTTTCCATTGCCTGCTCCGACTGCTCGAAAAATTGACACAGATATTCTTCCACCTCTTTCGGGAATTCTATTTTTTGAATTCCGTCCAGATAGTCAATAATTTTATTGTACGCCTCTTGTTTTTCATCGGTATCAATCTGTCCGTCAAGGAACTGCCCGAAGTGCAGGCATAAATACATTCCATAGACGCCTGGGAAAGCTTGAAGCAGCCTTTCCTTAATTGTAAAATGCTTTTCAATGTTATCTTCAACATAGGCAGCCGTCTGGTCAATATCATAATCTTTCATCAACTGCTCCAGACATTTTTTCTTGGCCAGGGATTTCTCCACTTCCAAATCAGCCTTGTATTTGCATTTTGCCAGGGCAGCTCTTTTGTTATTGCTGGCCAGAATATCCTTGATATCGCCAACACTGATGCCTAATTTTCTTAGCACACTGATTTCCTTTAATGCAGCAACATCATCATCGCTGTAATTGCGATATCCGTTGTCTTCAACCGCCGGAGAAATCAACCCTTGTTCTTCGTAATATTCAACAGCCTTCTTCGTCAGTTTGCATTCTTTGCAGACATCTTTAATAAACATTTCCATCACCTCGAAATTATCATAGACCAACCCCCAAGGCGCTAGTCAATACCTATTTGCACGAAATTCATGACGGGTTTTCTCCGGCAGCATCCCCTAAGTTAAATGGCTGCACCTTCATGATTTTACTTCCAAGTTATTTAGTTTTTATAAAGCTCATGCTTTTCTTTGTACATTACCGAATCAGTCAAGCCCATGTTATTATTTATTCTTTCTTAACACAAAATAACATTGATTATCTACGTATTCCATTCCTCTGCTTGTATTTTTCATATCCCTTTTTGATTTTCCATGCTTGTTATATATTTCGGTGTGATTTTTACTGGCATTTTTATCGATTACGTATTTTCTGCCCCTTTTATAGACGATCGCATCCATAATTGCCATAGAATCTCCCAACGCGTCTTCCGCATCCCTATGATGATTATTGGTCAAAATAATCCCACCGGGCTTTACATACTTTATGCATGATTTCGAAATTTCACCGGCATATAACGAAATCAGCAAATCGTAGTTTTCTTCCCTTACTGGCAGCGGTTTGGTATAATCTCCATGAATAAACTGAATATATGCAGATTGCTTATATTTTTTATTGCTGTTTACAAATTCCAAAATACTTCGCGCATCATTAAAGAACTCCTCTGCAGCTGCGCTTTTGTCTACATATATGACATGCGGGAAGTAAAAGGAAGGGGTTATATGTATCGAGCAGCCCGGATATAAGACAGTACTGCAGTCATATGTCCTTTTTAATACCTCAAACAGCCCTGCTCTGTCAAAATTCATATCTGTGTAAAATCTTTTGTAAGAGTCAACATTCCTATCGCTGTTCATGCAAGCCTCCGCACTTAAACTTTACTCAAACGTCCTCTTCATCCTATCTTTTGCTGTTGTTTCAGACAGCGTTCAGAGCCTTTAAGGCATCTTACAAATCAAAGCTTACAATACGATCTACTTTGTCCACTTCCTTGGGCAGCCTCCTTGCTATATCGTCTACAAATTCTTTAGAAAGGTTTAAAAGCTCCATTGTTTTGTCCAGATAGATAAAATTCTTATTGTTTCCTAACAACCTCTCGTAATAGTTGGTGCTTATAGCATCTGCCAAGTGCAATATCCTGATTTCATTATTAGTATTGCTGTTTATGAATGGAGTATGATGATACTTGACTATATCCTTGATTTCCTCCGGCAATCCCCACTCATCGCACAGCCACATTCCGATTTCCATATGTGTCAGTCCGCTTAATACAATCTTTTCTGCTGCCACCTGATGCAATCCTTTTAACTGCAGTGAAAAAATTTTATCCAGGTGTTCCGGCAAGCATATATCTAAAACTGTCACACCAATGTCATGTATTAATCCATATGTAAACATTTTATCCTTATCACACAAGCCGGTTTCGACTGCAATCATGTGACCGGCGATGGAAGTGCCGATGCAATGCTTCCAGTATGCTCTATTATTAAATATTTTAGTTCTTCCATCCTTATTTGATAATAATAATCGGGTTATGAACATGATGGCAATGGTCCTGACATTTTTTGCGCCCAAATATAGAACTGCGTCTTTCAAGGTCAATATTTCACGGTTTAACTTCGTACCATAGTTTAAGACTTGTATTAAAATTGCTTCTAACCTGGGAAGACTGGATATCTTCTCAATGCATTCATTCATGTCAAATTCACTGGGTTCCAACAGCATGTTCAAAGTTTCGCCAAATGCCTTTGGTATTTGGGGTAGGTAATTTGACTCCTTGATTAGCTTAATAATTGGATGATTTTGCATTGTAATCCCCCTCTCAGAAATTCTGAGCAGGGAAATCGTGCTTAAACCAATGGTCGTGGAAGAAATACAAGTAACAAATCTCCAGTTCTGCTTTCAATACTCCTGGTGATTTTCCTGCTCGTATAATTATTTTATATAGTTAAAGACAGTATTCCGACTGTCTTATAACCCTTATTGAACCACCTTATTGCGGCCTTGCTTTTTGGCTTCGTATAACTTGCTGTCTGCCAGCTTTATTAAGTCATCAGATTCCAATGTGGTATCCTTGACAGTAACCAGGCCAAAGGAAGCCGTCACCTTTATTAATATATCATCAGCTTTTACTGTCATATTTTCAACTTCTTTTCTTATTCTCTCCACTATCTTGCCGGCCTGTTTATCATTTACATTATGTAAACATATTAAAAACTCATCCCCACCGTACCGTGCTATCCAATCAGTTTCATTTCTAATGGATTCAATCATAACATCACTGAACTTTTTAATGACAAGGTCACCCACATAGTGGCCGTATGTATCATTTATGCTTTTGAAGTCATCGATATCCACCATGACAATAGTCAGATATTGGTTGCTTTCATTGCTGCGAGCTATTTCAACAGGAAGCATTTTATTCATGTATCTTCTGTTGTATAAGTTGGTGAAGGAATCTTTCAGCAAAATACTGTTTATGTCGTTGGTAATATTCCTTATCTCATGCTCATTTTCCCTGTCAACCGTTTCAAAAAGCAGATTTCCAGTAACATCCTTAAGCAATTCTATGACCATTGCCTTTCCTTGTATTTTTACAGGTGTTGCAAAAAATATGTGCATCTTTTCCATGTCATACTGTATCTTTACAAAAGTTTTATTTTCTTTTAAAGCCTTTTCGGCAATACATTCCTTGCACATCTCACTGGTTTCCCAAAATGCGTAACAGTCAATATTTCGGTATATTAACTTATCTTCCTCAAGGGTGATTGACTTCCTGGCTATCGGGTCAACAACCCGTATAATATCAAACACCTTTTCATAGGGCTCTGTCACTTGCTTAAATATATCATATTCAGTCATATGTTACGTATCTTCTCTCCTTTAACTCTGAGTCCTGGTTTGCGTTACAGCCTTTAATTATCTTTTTATTATGTATGCAATAGACTATCTATTTCTTCCGGCGGCAGCGGTCTGCTCACCAGGTATCCTTGCCCCAACTGGCATCCGGCTTCTTTTAAATATAACAATTGCTCACTGGTTTCAATTCCCTCTGCCACCACGGTTAAATTCAAGCTTTTCGCCATCGCTATTATAGATTTAACCAGGTTTTGCTTTTTTGAAACATTAAGCAGGCCGTCAATAAATATCTTGTCTATTTTCAACTTGTCCAACTCAAAAAGATCAATCTGCCCAAGGGAAGAAAAACCCGTACCAAAATCGTCCATGGAGAATTTAATGCCGTACTTTTTCAGCCCCTTAAGGTTCTTGACAATCGTTGCCAGGTCGCCGGAAGATACTCTTTCAGTTATTTCCAATTCGATGTTATCGGGTTTGACATTATTTTTTTCTATAATTTCCATAACTCTTTTGCAAAACTCTGCGTGTTCCAACTGCTCTACCGAAATATTAACCGCTATAGGAAAGATACCGTAACCTTTTTGCTTCCAAAGGTTGATTTGCTTGCATACCTGTTCCAGCACCCATTCTCCAATATATTTAATATGTCCGGTTTTTTCTGCCAGAGGTATGAATACATCCGGGGATACCCTGCCAAAAACAGGATTATCCCATCGCAGCAGCGCTTCCGCTCCTACAATATTCTTAGGATTTCCCACATCAAATATCGGCTGATAATAAACTGACATCTCTGAGTTGGATATTGCCATTGTCAAAAGGTTGGCCATCCGAAATCTCTCTTCAATTTCGCGGGAAATGTCCTCGGAATAAAAGAATATTCTCTTTTCTGACCGGCCATTTTTCTTATACAGAGCCGTTTCTGCATATCTTATCAAGGTTTCCGCATCCCTGCCGTCATCGGGAAACCTGCTGATTCCAATATTAGTTTCAATATTCAATACCGTATTTTCTATCATAAATGGCTGCCTGATGCTCTCCAGCAGCTTTTCCGCCAAGTTGACCACATCCGTTTCCTCGCCAATGGATTTTGACAGAATCACAAACTCATCTCCGCTATATCTGGATAAAATACTATTATCCTTTATTACCAGCAGCAATCGCTTTGAAATTTCAATCAATAGCTTGTCCCCGATATGATGCCCCAGAGAGCTATTGATTTCCCTAAAGCCTTCTATATCTATAAAAATGACTGAAAATCGCTCATTGTCCTTGCGGGTTTTAATATGCTTGTCCACAAGCTGCAGAAAGTGCCCACGGTTGTACAATCCTGTCAAAAGGTCTTTTTGCTGCAGTTCAGCCATTCTTCTGTCAATTTTCTTCTTTTCCGAAAGATCTTTGAAAATGCCGACATAATGGGTGGTTTTATTTTCTTCATCCTTTATGCTGCTTATGGTCAGCCATTCAGAGTAGAGTTCTCCGTTTTCAGCTTTGTTCCATATCTCTCCGCTCCATGTGCCCTTATTCTTCACTTGCTCCCACATTTCATTATAAAAGTGTTGATCCTGAATCCCTGACTTCAGTATGTTCATTTTCCTGCCCTTTACTTCCGGCAAGGAATAACCGGTTATTTTATTAAAAGCAGTATTTATCCATTGGATATGACCGTCGGTATCGGTAATTACCACGCCTTCTGAAGTATTCTCCAGGATTTTTTTAAATACCGGCATTAAATCCTTGTTAAGATAATCTTTTTCGGTAAGCTGTCCTTTCAACTGTTCCGTCTCGTTGATATCTGTCATGACGGCGTAGAGAGTTCCGTTTTCATTAACAATTCTTATATCAGCCGGAAAGTCATTTCCGTCCTTTCTTTTATGCATCCATCTGAAGGATATCTTGTCTTCACTGCCAAGAGCGTTTTTGAAAATCTTCTCACCTTTATCAATTGAAGAACTTCCGTCCGGTTGTTTCTCAGGCGACAATTCATACAGCCTTCTGCCTATGATCTCTTTTTTGCTCTCATAACCAAATATCTTTACGGCAGCGTTATTGCAATCAATTACGACCGTGTCCCTTATAACATAAAGGGCACACGGAAACAGATCCAGCAAATTTTCATGTCTGTTCTTATGGCTTTTATATGTTTTTGTCACCATGTTTTCTCCCCGAACATATTATATAGTTTTATTATATCATTTTCCCTCAATTTAAATAATTGAAACTCGTTCAGAGAAGCAATTCTACATAATTCATTAAGTCATAATGCTTTAGATGGCCAAGACAATTTCTCCGGCCTTCCAAATTGGATTTTTCTTTCATATAGTGGAATTCATCTGGCGCATCCACCTGCCCATGCATCTTATATAGCTTAGGAATGAATTCAGCTAAAATGGATGTATTGATTGCTGTATGCCTTGAATCCTTTTGGAACAACAATCATCCATTTCAATCAGCTGGTTTCAAACCAATTTTATATAGGAAAATAAAAAAGGCTAAATCGTACGCACGCCAGCCGCGGACATTTAGCCTATCCACCCGTGAAAGTACGGGAGCATGATTTCACTGTTATTGAAGTCATCAGCAATTAATTGTTAAATCATTCACTAATATTTTTACCTTTTATGCTTTTATATAGATTTAGGGCTATATTGGCCGGAAATAAACGCTGCTCAAACAAAAGGACAATTGATAGGCCAGCTCCAAGCAATCCAATAATAAAATACAAGACATGCAAAAAAGCAACCGCCCTTAGCATTACACATTGAACGACAATCCATATGACTAATGCCCAACTAAAAACACTACTTATATATCCCTGGAATTTTGATTTGGCCCGCAGTGTAAAAGCACTGATGATATTCCCAAGTCCAATTACAGTAAACAGAATAATACCAGGAATAAGGTAATCATCAAAAGGTGTATTTTTCAATGGGTCTAACGGCATTCCCAGCGGCGCCTTAGGATAAATAATTGCGGCTGATCCGCCAAACAGGGCTCCTATTCCCACAAATATATGCAAAACAAACAGCGCACGGTATATTCCCTTCATTTTAATATAATCCTCCTTCCCGACAGATTATAGCTTTTAGTAATGCCTCTCTTAACTCTGCATTCTCAATTATTTCTCTCAAACTGTATTCCTTTTTCAAGACAAGTTTCTATCGCCTTTTTCATGCTATTTGCGAGTTCTGCGGTCTCTTTTTCCAGGCCTTGCCACTTATCAATGCACTCTCCAAGATAGGCTTTTTTAGCCATTTCAAGCAAGTTGGCTTGATCTTCAGGAAGACGAGGTATTGCCCATTCTGCGGCCACATCCTTTGAAGAAATTTCACACAAGTCACTTTTGCCAAACCAGCAAATAGCGCCAAAAAAGCTTACGCTTAACCTTTGCCGTCGGGATATGTTTGTTTACCAATGACCTTATTTCATCCATCGTCATATATGTGTCATGCCTGCCATGCCTTTCCCAAACTTCTTTTGCATGCTCATCGTCTTTATTAAGCCTGCCGTTTTTTATTAAATTCATTATTATGTTAGGGAGAAAGGCACTTCCCCATATGATATAATCGCTTAAGGATTTTGCTTTCACAAGGTCCAATATAATGAGCCTGCCGCCTTTTTTAAGCTTATCCTTGGCAAAATTCAAAAGCCATTCATAAGGCAGATGGTGTGCTGTGGCCGTTGATATAATTACATCAAGGCTGTTGTCTTCAAACCCCATGTCGAGAATGTTTCCGCAAATATACTCAATATTCTTATTGGAATGCAAAGCCTTTGCCTTTTCAATCATCTTATCGGCAAGGTCAACTGCAATTACCCTTTTAGCTTTCCGGGACAGCATAAAGGAGAGCTCCCCTTTGCCGCATCCGATGTCAAGGCAAGTTTCTGCATTATGCGGTATAAGCTTTATTAGTTGATTGAAATAGCAGTTATTGTGATTCCATTTTGGTTCATCAAGCTCCGATATTTCGTTGAAATCAGCTTTTACAACATTATAATCTTCCATTTTCTTCCCTCACAAAATTTTATTTCGCCATCTCGCCATCTTTAGTTTCCTCACATTTTATTTACCATTACAGGATGCTCTTAACTATGATCTATGATGCTCCAGTTCATTGCCATCAGCATCATAAATATGATATTCATTGCCTTTGAAATCTCCATCCCCAACAGCATATACCATGTCCATATCTGATGAACTGAACCTTACCCCTTCTATGTTGTTCCATACCACTTTATCTACAGAATCATCATAGATGATTCCAAAGTAAACCCATTTTTTCCCTTTGTCATAAGTTGAGCCATACAGTCCTACCCTCAGGTCTTCGTGGTAAGGTGCTAATTCTGCATTAACATCAACAATCCTATATCCGGCAATCTTCTTTTCCGCAACTGCACAGTTCACATTACCTCTGCCATTATAATAAAAGAGCAAGCTTTTGTTTTGATTTATGTCGACTTGTTCAATGAGTGCACAATACCTAAGTATGCTATCTTGTTTGCCCATATACCCTTTTTCCAGGGCGGCCAAAGGTGTCTTAGGCTGCTTGTACCAAGCTGCAAATATTAACCCACATAAAAGGAATGCTATAGCTGCAATCAGTTTTATTCTTTTCATTTGACAATCCTCCCATAATAAAACCCTTAAATACTTATCTTAAGTACTTATATCATGCTTTTCTTCAAATCCATACCAAATATCATTATTTTACACTAAAGAACCTGAAAAATCATCTACTTTTCCTCTTCTCTCTCTTATATTTTATATTCTATGTTCTCATTCCCGTATCTTGAAATATAGGTACGCTTTAAATGCCCGACGTGATACTTTAAGTTTAACAGAATAAGGTTCTGCAAGTAACAATATCCCTCCAACTCCGGTGGTGGCAAGGAACCTGTTGTCATAGAAAAGGTTTTGCCACTGCCGCACCCTACCCAAGGCATGATTGCTCATGTTTAGCGGTACCATTGCTCCTGTGAGGTATATAACCTTTTATATTCGCCATTCTTATTTATTAAGCTGTCATGGGTGCCGATTTCGCATATCTGCCCATCCTTCATTACGATAATTTTGTCGGCGAATTTGCAAAGACCGACCCTGTGAGATATTATAACAGCTGTCTTATCCCTAGCTATTTCAATGAATTGCTTTAATATTTCCGTTTCAACAACAGGGTCCAGTGCGCTGGTAGGTTCGTCCAGGATTACAAATGCACTGTCTGAAACGCACGCTCTCGCAATCGCCACACGCTGCCATTGCCCCCCGGACAGATCAACGCCGTCGTCTTCCAGCTTGCCTAAATTGGTATCGATACCTTTAGGCATCTTGTTCAACACTTCTGTCGCCAATCCTTTATTGACAGCATCCAATATAGCTTTATCATCCTTTAGCTTATCAATATCTCCAAAAGCAATGTTTTCTCTTAATGTTAATGAATAGCTTGAGTAATCCTGAAAAACAACACTATAGATCCGTTTTAATTGGGAGAATGGTATATCGTCCAAATTGATGCCGTTTATTGTGATTTTTCCGCTATCAGGCTTATAAAGTTTGCAAAGCAGTTTGATAATCGTGGACTTACCGGCCCCATTTTCCCCAACTATGGCAACTCTCTGCCTGGGAGATATTTCAAAAGGCACACCTTTTAGGACGGGTTTTATTTGTTTTTGGATATGTGAAATGCACATTGTCAAATACGATATGCGGTTTAATAATATCAATGGATTTTTCTTTTTCGTCAATTTCAGGCAATGACAAGAAAGTATGATAGTGTTTTATCTCTAAATATTGCTGGGATAAGCTTGAAAAATTCCTTGACAATGTTTCACTCAACCCCAAAACCGTTGCCGCAGACCCAATCACTGCCACAAATATTCCAATGCTTACAGCTTGATGATAAATTGACCATATGAGGGAGAAGACTACGAAACCAGCCTATAATATTATCAGCAACGCACTTATCGCAAAATACTTCTGGGAACGGATAGTAGTTTTTACACGCTCATCAAGCACCTTTTTGTTCGTTTTTTTTCCATTTGGACAATATGTAATCAATCGCACTGAATATTTTCAACTCAAACAGGGATGTCTTTGAATTCAATAAGCCGCTTAAATACTCTAAACGGCGCTCTTGCTCTGATTGTGAATTAAACAGGGTGTTCATCATATCCATGGCTTTAAAGTCCAACCACAAAATGAGCATGAGTATTAGTATGAACGCCAAAGAAAACCCTACCGACACTTGAGCAAATATTATGGTCGTTCCCAATATTGTAATTATCAGAGTGATTATATTTATTGTGGTAAGAAAAATATTAAGGATTTTTCATGGGGTGCGCCGCCCATCCGATTAATTGTATCCGCTACTTCTTTATCCTCAAAGCATTGATATTCCAGTCTTCTAAATTTATCAACAACAGTGGAAGTGAGGTTTTTATTTATATTTCTCTTTAATGAAATATTTAATATATTATCAAAAAATCCATTGCCGGCATCAAATAATAACGAAACAAGCAGTAAAGACATAAATAAGGCAACGCGCCATATATCAGCGGTTCCCTTCACATATGATTCAATGCTGTTTATGAGGTTTTGTGTGAAAAATATACTTAGTGGAGTCAAAACCGCCGCCAATATGCTTTGCAAAATTTTAATGCCGGCGGGGATTTTCGCATTCATAAAAATGATTTTTATTGAGCTTAATGCTTGCTTTAACAACGTTCTTTCACCCTTCCACAAAATACAGATTTTCCCACAGAGCATCCTCCGGTTGATTTTAAACATAAAAACCCCGCAGAATTACTCTCAAGAGTGACTCCGAAGGGTTATAACCATTCGTGCAGGACTTTCATGGTCCCTGTGCTGCTCACACATTAGTGCTTAAGCACACTCACTTTTTTGGTATTTTTTCATATGCTTCCCAGGTTGTCAATGCTGATTTAAACTTTTAATCCTCAAGCTGGGAACTCTCAACCATTACTTCCTAGCCTTTCCCGTCAAATGCTCAATTTCAATTTTAATGACCTTTGCTTTGGTGCTGTCCTTCTTTATGTATTCCATACCCCTTTCCATAAACTCGCTGGAATACTTCTGAATGAGTGCGATCAATGCGTCCTCCTTTTCCTTATCATGCACTTCTGCTGCACGTCCAAACGCAATCGCACTTTCATACTTATAGCTGAACTTTTCAGGTATTGGTTCAGTATTGCCCACTACACAAAAGGAAACCCTATTATTAAATTTGATGTTATCGAGCTTACACCCTTCGCCGGCGCAATGAAAATAGATATTTCCTTCACTGTATACATAGTTCAGCGGAACCCCATAGGCATATCCATTTTCACCAACTGTAGATAACACTCCGAATTTACCTTTCTCCAGCAAATCAACAGCCTGCTCGTTATCAATACTCCTGTCTTTTCTCCTCATTTCCTTGAACATACCATCTCTCTCCTTGTCCATTGTTTTATATCGCTCGCATTTGCCATGCTTTAAAAGAACTCATCCAATAATTTATAATACTCTATTTTTGAGTAATCTATTTTATCCATGCCGTATTCCTTGAATAGAAGCGGAATCCATTTTTCACCAAAATTATATGCCAGGCTTCTGGCAACCAGGGCAATATCCTGGTATCTGTCGGCAATTCCTCCTCTGCCCCAGTCAATAAAGCCGCCTATATCTCCGTTATTTATTATAATATTAGGCAGGCAATAATCACCATGGGTAAAAACAAGGTCCTCCTCGGCAGGCTTTGTAGCTATCAACTCCTGAAACAAGTCAATGGCTTTCCTTCCTTTACGGATGTCGTCAAAATCATCTTCGTCCACAAGCCCATTAACCGTTCTGTACTCAGCCTCTTTCAACTTTATACTCAACCTCTGGTCAAAAGGGCAGTCTTTTATGTCTACACTATGTATCATTCTTAATCCTTTTGCCAACAATTGAACCAATTTAGGCAAATCGCTTTCAAAAGAAGGGGCGCAGGAATGGATTCCTTTAACTTCAGTCATCAGAAAATATTCATATTCGCTGTCATGGATGAATAATAATACCTTTGGTACCGGAAGCTTCCCTTCCAACCATTTCAGAAGATCAACCTCCCTTTCCATGCTCAAGTTCAGTTTCCTGGGCATTATTTTAAGATACCTGTTTTGTCCCGACTCATCTGACAGCATATAAGTGTACGCACCGGACTCGCCAATTGTTACCTGCTTCCATTTGCTCTTTTCCACCTTAATTCTTAACTCCTCAGGGAGTGCCTCTAAATCCCATTTCTTATTATCCATTTGCTTACCACTCACTTCCTTGTAAGTTTATATGTTACTCTTACCCGAAGGGCCTATAACGATTCTTCTTTAACCTGTCCCCATCTTTTGCCTTTGTTCTCCATCATTAATCCTTCGAAATATCCAGTCAATTTTTTGCTAAATCTACTTAAGCTTAATCCAATGTATTCGCCTTTCTTTCCTAAATCCTGCCTTTAATGCGAGATTCATAGACTTTATATTATCTTCCTCGATATGCACAAAGGGCAGCTCACCAATTTGCAGCAACCTTCTTATCATTGCAACGGTTACATCCGTCCCATAACCTTTCCTTCTATACTCTAACAAGACATTCAGGAAACCTATGGCACCATCATCATGGGTGATAGCCCATGCCACCAATTTCCCATCCTCATAAATTCCAAGAGCAATCCCGTTTTTTATCCTGTCTTCAATATACTCAATGGATATATACTCTTTATATTTGGAGTTTTCGTATATATATGGGGCATCAGCAATTGATAAATCAACAACATTGGACATTATATGCGGCAATGGCATATTTTCATCATAAACCAGTTTCATGCTGGTAAGCCTGGACCTTATTTCCCTATCCTTCACGATATATGGAAGCATCCAGTCCTCAAGCACTGCAAAGCATTTATCCTCTTCATCCAATCCCTCAATCAGTTGAAGGAACTCTTCTTTGGAGTTGCTGCTTATGTAAACCCAATTCTCATCGCTTTTTCCTTTGACGAGCACTGAATCTCCAGCATCATCAAAAGTTTGAACAGGGTAGTTTTTTATGAAGTTGATTATATTGATGTTTCTTATTCTGTCTTTTTCGAGTAGTCTTAATGCCTTGCTGCTCAAAAATTCCAACACTTTACTATGCAGTTTTGGCTGTATATCTGTATAGGTAAGGTTATCAGGCATCGCTGTCAATAAAGTAATTTCACATATTTCACTCTCAGGCAAAGGCCCTATTTCAGCAACCTTTGCATAAAACAATCTCCCGAAGGTAGTTGTCCCACTTATGGTAACAGAGTAGTCGCATATGGGATCAATTTCGTATTTTACAGCACCTGTTTCCTCAAATAACTCCCTTGATGCAGTTACATTAATATCTTCCTTCTCTTCCCTGTGCCCACCCGGTATTTCCCACGTGTTCCTGTCCTTATGCCTCACAAATATCCATTTACCTTTGTAAGCGGCGCAAATAACTGCAAAATTGAACTTTTCATTGCTTATTTCGCCTAAACTGTAAAAATCTATTTTCATAATCATGCTCCGATTTTTTTAGTTTTTCTTATTGTAGCGTCTTCGCTATAAAACCGGTTTGAATTCGGCCGATTTAAATGGTAAAATTTGGATGCCGACATTGAAAAGGTATACCAGCAGCGGCTATTGATTATGGTAAAAACTCACCTACAAACTATAATCCAAGTCTACTTCCGTTAACTTTCAGCCACTTCCGGCATTCACTGTAGTTTGGCTGAATTGACTCTACAAGGCTCCAGAAGTCCTTTGAGTGGTTCATAACTTTCAGATGGCACAGTTCATGCACAACTACGTAATCAATTACATGGAGAGGTGCCATAATCAATCTCCAGTTTAAATTTATATTTCCCTTTTTACTGCAACTTCCCCACCGGGTTTTCTGATTTTTTATCATCACCCTGCACGGAGCTACCTTGAGCTGCAAAGAATACTTGTCAATTCTTTCTTTAGCAACTTCAGCAAAACGCCGCCTGTACCATTTCATAATTGCTTCTTTTATTGCCTGTTTCCTGGATTCCCCAGATAATCCCCGAGATATGTACACTGTCATGGTATCTTCCTGCATAAGCACTTTTGCCTTGCCCGAATCCTTTTCCACCACTTCAAGGGTATATTCCTCACCGAGATACAGGAATTTTTCGCCGCTGACAAATTGCCTGGGTACTATGTTTGAATTCCTTTCTATGGCTTCATTTACTTTTTTAATAATCCAGCCTGCCTTTTCCTGCACTATTTCTCTAATCTGTTTTTCACTGATACGCAAAGGAGCAGATACCTTTACCTCACCATTCATATCAACAGTTATTCCTATCGTTTTCCGCCTGGTTTTAACTACAGTATAGGCAACCTTATTATCCTCGATTTCAACAAAATATTTTTTACTTTTCATGTCTTCACTCGCTTGTTTCAAAATTATATGCAGGATTTATAACATCTGCTATTTCCATGGTATCATGAATGTCTATAAATTTCATCCATAGGTTTGCAAGCCGGAACCTATTCATCCGGTGTTGACCTGTTAAAAGTAATGGTATATTCCCATTGATTTATAAGCTCTTTAAGCTATTCATAAATTCTTCAAGACTGTTGGTTTCCTCAGCCTTTCTCCTGCTTATCAGACTTCCTGCCCCGTGAGGCACTGAGTATTTTCATTTATTCTGAACTTTAATTATAAATTGCTATTCCTTAAATTACAGCCTTTCTACGCTGCCTATCTCCATTAATTTATATGTTAACTCAAAATGGGTTTCGGCTTTGGAGTTTTTTAAAATATTATTTGCCCATTGGGATAGCTGTCGTTCCCTTGTGCAAATAAAGGATTTTATATTCCAATTGTATTCAATAGCATAGTTTATAGATTTTACACCCTCAACAAAAAACTCATTATACTTTGCTCTCTTTTCCCTATTTCTTTTTAATACTTCAAAGCGTTGGAAATCATTATTTTCAGAAAATATTCTCTTGATTTTGGGTTTCATTTTGCCTTCTCCTCATTTGAGTCTCTCTATATGAAATTTACTAATAAACCCATCTTGCTAAAATATTATACATCAGCATAATACAATTGTGTATTTATTTACGACTACCTATTAGAGAAGGTAAATACATTAACGAAAAAATGAGTAATCCCCTCTCTCAAATAGAGGATTACTCATCCATCTTTTACTGCTCATTATCCATTGAGCTTTTCATTTAGTTTTTGAATCAATTCATTCATCTTTTCCTCAGTGAATGCACCTCTGCTAAAGTTAACTATAGCGCGAAGCGGCGTGTATCTCATAATTGCCATCATAATTGGATCCATCGGTTTTTCCTGATCCTGCGGCACGCTAATTACAGAATTTTCCTGTGTTGCTCTGCTCATAAATTCCTTGATTACAGGGGCAAGATTTGGATCCGAAAGCAAGTCGCCCATCAGCGTATTCCTGTGCACCGGCTTCTTAACAGTAACTGTGGATTTTACAACTATTTTTTCTTTAAGGACAATGTCCCTCGATGACTTTCCGATTAAAATCTCAAACTCGCCGGTCTCTACATGCCAGTCTTTTATATCTGTATTGTAATAGGCAAAGGCTCTCTTGTCCAACTCAAATACCACAGTCTTCTCCTCGCCTGGCTTTAGCTCTACCTTTTCAAATCCCTTCAGCTCTTTTTCCGGCCTTATAACTGAGCTTTCCACATCTCTTACATAAAGCTGCACCACCTCTTTACCTGTCATGTCGCCGATATTCTTAACTTTTACACTGACTGTTACCGTTTCGGTATCCAGCATTTCCTTCTTGTTAATATTAAGGTCGCTGTATTCAAATGCAGTATAGCTCAGCCCATATCCAAAGGGAAACAGTGGCTCTATGTTCTTCTTGTCATAGTACCTATAACCCACAAATGCGCCTTCCCTGTATTCCACCCTGTCGCCTTCTCCTGGGAAATTCAAATACGAAGGATTATGGCTTAATTCTTTAGGGAAGGTCTCAGCCAGCTTGCCGCTGGGATTTGCGTCTCCAAACAGCAGATCAGCAACAGCTCCGCCCATGGCTTGACCTGCCAAGTAAGCCTCCAGCACTCCCTTTACTTTGTCAATCCAAGACATCTCTATTGGTGAACCGTTGCTGAGCACTACTACCACATTGGGCTGTACTTGCGCTATCGCCTCGATAAGGGCACAGTGGCTCTCCGGCATCCTCATGTGCTGACGATCATATCCTTCCGATTCATAATGATCAGGAAGTCCTGCAAATATCACAGCCACATCTGCCTGCACAGCCGCTTTCTTTGCTTCCTCCAAAAGCCCTTCATTCGTTTCATCCTTTTCAAGACTGTAGCCCTGGGCATATGTAACATTAACATTGTCTCCTGCTGATTTCCTTATCTCCTCATAAACATCATCCAGTATTGTGGGATTCACATGGGAGCTTCCACCGCCCTGATACCTGGGCCGTTTTGCAAACTCGCCAATTATCGCAACTGTTCCCTGTTTTTTAAGCGGCAGGATATTATCCTCGTTTTTCAAGAGTACCATGCACTCTCTTGCCACTTCCCTGGCCAATTGATGATGGGCATGCTTATCATATGCAGCATTTTCTTTCCTGTTATCCACTACTTTAAAAATGATATTGAGTATTCTCTCAACAGCTCTGTCCAGTACCTCTTCAGGCAGTATGCCATTTTTTACAGCCTCTACTATTTTGCCATCACCTACTCCAAAACTGGAGGGCATCTCGAGGTCAAGCCCTGCCTCCAAACCCTTAACCCGTTCATTGACAGCGCCCCAGTCGGATACCACAAAACCTTCAAAGCCCCATTCATCCCTCAATATTTCTGTCAACAGATTTTTATTCTCCGACGCATATTCACCGTTTATTTTGTTATATGAACACATGACTGTCCAGGGCTTACCCTTTTTCACTGCCCCTTCAAAGCTGGATAGGTAGATCTCGCGCAGGGTCCTCTCATCCACTATGACATCAACGCTCATTCTGCGATGCTCCTGATTGTTGGCGGCAAAGTGTTTAAGAGAAGTGCCCACTCCCTGGCTCTGCACCCCTTTTATATGACTGGCTGCCATTTCGGAAGAAAGATACGGATCCTCTGAAAAGTATTCAAAATTTCGGCCGCAAAGGGGAGAACGCTTGATATTAGCTCCCGGTCCAAGGAGAACGGATACTCCTTCCGCTTGACACTCTTCGCCCAAGGCGGTGCCCACCTTCTCCACCAATTCACGGTTCCATGAGCTTGCCAAACCTGCAGCCGTAGGAAAGCAAGTGGCCGGCACGCTGTCATGAATACCAACATGGTCTCCTTTCTGTTCCTGTTTTCTAAGCCCATGAGGCCCATCAGTCACCATAATGGACGGGACGCCAAGGCGCTCAACGCCTTTTAGATGCCAAAAATCCAAGCCTGAGCACATACCCGCCTTTTCTTCCAAAGTCATCTGTGAGATTAATTTTTTGATATCCCTTTGCATACTTCAACCTCCCATTATTTGTTTATTATTGTTGAAAAGCCTTATATAATTATTAAATTCATCTCGTTGTGCTGCACGAAATCTTACATGTAGTAGAAATATTATGATAATCACCATGGCTATTAATATCTCAGCAAAGAGCTACTGTCTGGGGTAATTACTCAAACATATACTCTTTGACTTTTGAAAATCTAAAGCACGACTTATGATTTAAGCGATATTTGAGCGTTATATTGATAGGTAACAATATCAAACTGGAGTTTTCATTATCAATATTTACTTTTAAGCAAAGCTATTACAACCAATCATGCTTGCAAAGCGCAACCAATAATGAAAATAACATTCATATTTTTGTGTCAACAAAATAATAACAGCGAAATCCTGTATTTATATTATATTATGGGCAATTGAATTGAAGAATCATATTTACCACCAGTATGCAATATTTGATTAGCTATTTTAGTCTTATCATGAGTTGACCATATACCTTTGTAATTGGAATGAATTGCATATTGAGGAAAATCGGAGGATGAAATATCTATGCGAATTCTTGAACCTGCACTAATCTTCCAGGTAATAGGTAGGGTCTTAATGTTTATCTCTTCTATATCTCCAGGCACATATGATATTCTCTTTGGTGAATTATTTCTATAAGCCATTGTGGTAATGCCGGTTCTAAGATTATATGCATCCCCATTAGGAAAAACTTCCATAATTTTAGCTGTAAAACACGTATCTTCGCAGTCGGAGCTTACAAAAAGTTTGACATTAATATTGCCAACCACCAGAATATCCTCAGTCAGCACATCGGATACAAAACTTATAACATCGTCTCTATATCCCGGCTTCTCCTGTAGTAAACTTCCCCTTCTTTCAGCAGACACGAAGATTGTCTCTCCCCCATTGGTAAACACGGGATTCAGCGGATCATATTGGTATTTTATTGTTTTCGCAACATCAGATTTTTCATGAGATAAAACATAAGCATCAAATTCAGAATGTCTATTGGTGGTTAAATACAGAGTTTTTATTGCATTAGGCTGTATTGGCCAGCTCTCCCACTGACCCCAGATATCATCGCCAATTATGTAGGTTTTTATCTCCGGTTCAGGTAATATGTTTTTCCTCAAAATTTTATCAAACCAATTAAACATATCTGAATTTAGATTAAAATATGCACTCTTACTTTTATGTCCGGGAATAGAGGGTTTAAAGTCATGATCCCATCCTCCCACGATTAATCTGCTGTATTTTTTTGTATCATTACTTAATTTCTCATAACCTAAAACCGTACCCTCCAAATGATGATCAAACCAACCTCCGACAATGCATATAGGTATATTTATCTTTTCAGGTATCTCTCTTAATTTACCCCAAAATCCCCTTTGCCAGTACTCACAGTCATAGTCAGTATGGGTAATCCAATCCCTGTACCAGCCTAATTTGATTCCCCATAAGTCTTCATCCACCTTTATATGAGGACGATAAAGGCATGCTTTTACATAATCTGTTTTAAAATCGTCGGTGATATGCTTGCCTGCATTTGTCATTGCCCACCCTGTTAAAATATCATGTCTAAATAGACCATCTTTATATGCAGATAGATAGCGGTCAACACCATAGTGACACAGATATAAAGCCTTAACTTTTTCAGGCAATTTATCTGCAATTATCCAACCCGTCAACGCCATGTAGGAAACACCGTGAATCCCTATTGATGCACACCAGCTTTGCTGTGCCAACCAATTCACACTATCAATACCGTCATTGGGTTCATTGATATTCGGCTCCCATGTACCTTCTGACCCTACTGTACCCCGGCAGAACTGAAAAACATATATGAATCCTCTTTTAGCATATTCCTCTCCATGAGCTTTGAAAAATTCATACATAGGATAAGGGGTTCTCACAAATAGAACCGGCCATGACCCCTCGCCTTTGGGAGAGCATATTACTGTCCTCAATTTAATCCCATCCCTCATGGGAACCATAACCTCTTTTATTTCATCCATTTCATAAGTAGCTGGATATACATCCTGTCTATAGCTGCTTCTAACGGAATCTATCATCTCGGTGGTTTTATCACACAAAATTATACACCCCCCAATAGGAAGTTCTCCTAATCTTTTTCATATTCAATTTCCATTTCCAATAATGCTGAGCTTAGACTCTTTCCATGTGCATCCAAAGCAAGGGTTCTTGTAACTCCTCCTCCCAATGCCTTTTCCAATACAAAATTTAGAGCGCCTAACTTAGGCAGTTCATATCTCTTTACATCTCCTTCAATTATTTCAGAAAACCAGTTTTTTACTTTTTCGGCAGTTACCTGTTTTTCAATTATCTTATAATCTTCCATATTGTATACAATTAGGGATATATTTGAAATATTGCCTTTGTCTCCAGCTCTCGAATGAGCAATATGCCTAAGCTTCACTTTTTATGCCTCCTCATATAGGACATCAATTTTTATGTCCCGGCGCTGGATAAAGATAGATGCAATGGATACAATATCTCTAACATACTTTCTTGCTCCCCCGCCACCTGCTGGGCCATTCAAATAAAGTGATTCTACTTCATTCCCAACTATTTCAGCATCAGTTTTACAGCTCGTCCTGGCCGCCACCCTGAGCCTTACTTCTGGAAAATCATTCTTTCCATGAGCCAGATACATGCCCAGTGTATCCTGATAAAGGGAGTTCAAACCTATATAGTCAATTCTGAGCTCATCCAAGGGCACTTTAAGATATTCCAGCCTTTTTTTAATGATTTCTCCTGCTAATCGTGCTCTTTCCAAAGCTCCCGGGCCACCGTAACTTATCTCCCCTTCCCCGATGTAGCAATCCTTGTATCCGATGCTCACCTTATATAGTCCATTTCCTTTCCTTCCCGTAGCTCCTTGAACCAGCACCTTATTTTTGGCAATTTCTTTTACTTCTACCTGAGAATAATCAGCAATTCCATCAGGAGTTATATAGCTTGATGGATTATGTATTTCATATAATATTTGTTCTTTACAGATAGATGGAGTAACCATTCCTCCTGTCCCTTCAAGCTTGGTTACAACAATTTCTCCTTCCTTGCTGATCTCAGCAATAGGAAATCCTATATTCCATAATTCCGGAACATCCTTGTAGCCAGGATCTGCAAAGTAACCTCCCGTTATTTGGGATGAACACTCCAGCAGGTGGCCTGCAAGTATTCCTTTGCCTATCAGGTCATAACAATCCTTTGCCCATCCAAACTCATACATAATGGGTCCCAAAAATAAAGACGGATCTGCGATTCTGCCTCCAATAACAATATCAGCACCATGCTGCAAGGCCTCTACAATTCCATCAGCTCCAATATACGCGTTGGCAGATATTATTTTTGGGTATATAGTCGATAGCTTTTCACCTGTCTCCAATAAAGGATAATTCAAATATTTGTCAATACAATCTAAAATATCATCTCCTATGATGACAGCAATTTTTAAACCTTTTATCCCCATATCTGAAGCCATTCTTTTAATGACCCTTGCAGCTGCAATTGGGTTAGCAGCACCCATGTTGGTTATAATCTTCACCTTGTTCCTGAAACACGCCGGTAAAACTTTTTCCATTCTATATTCCAATAAATCGTTATATCCTTTGTCAGGGTCTTCAAGCTTCTGTAGCTGAGCCAGAGCTATGGTTCTTTCTGCTAAGCATTCAAATACTATATAATCTAAATTTCCATATTCAATCAGATCAAGAGCAGGCTCTATTCTATCTCCCGCATAGCCTGCACCTGACCCAATTCTTATAGTCTCCAAAAAAATACCTCCAGATGTTGATTATTTCTATCTAAGACTTAACATTGCAAGCTATCTATGTGTTTGAAAACGCATAGACAGCCCATAAAACTACCATGAACCCATCACTGTTGGATGATAAAGCCGCAATGTGTATGTAGACTACAATAGAAGATCAAGTTTAAATAATTATATTACTATTTGGATTTTTCATAAATGAAAGATGCCTTTTTATATTGTGCACGCTCTAAAACACCATGCTTTCCAAACACACCATCCGGTACAGAAGGTGGAAAACCAAATCCGGCCAGATCTGGCATTATATTAGCTCGATCTTCCAAAATGGCTTCTGAAAGCCCAATAAAGTCATCCAGATAGGATGGATGCAACTGCGGTCCATTATGGGCAGGATAGATGGTATCGAACTCTTCAGCCCGTTTTTTCAGTTTCCGCATGTTTTGTAAATGTGATGACACTACCTCTTTATAGGGCAATGGCTGATTCCGTACAAATAATAGTACCTGACCTGCTTCCAGTTCATCACCTGTATACAATGCTCTATTATCCCTATCCAACAGGGCTATACTGCTTTCATGGTGAGCTGGTATTTCAATGACTTCCACCTTGCGCTGGCCCAAATCAAATACATGCCCCTCCCTGACCGTATTTACTTTGTAGTCTGGATATGGTCTGCTGTTGTGAATCTGTTGCATTTCATCGGTAAATGCCTTTTTCATAGTTTTTTCAGCACCTGGTCCTGCATAAACTGTATCCCACCATGGATTGCCCCCAGTGTGATCATAATGCCCATGGGAATTGACCACGATTATAGGCTTGTCAGTGATTTCCTCTACAAATGCACGTATATTTCCGACCCCATATGCTGTATCAAACAGCAATGCCTGATCCGTGCCTATCATAAGATAACAATACACATTGCCAAAGGATATGGTGTATGTTCCTGGCGCTGTCATCCACTTGCCGTAAATGAAACCTTGCTCATTGATGTTCTCATTTCTAAAATTCATGGTTTTGCTCCTTTCTACTGTTATTTTGTAATAAAATTGATATGCATTATATATAAGGGTTTTCAATGTCATAATCGTCGTTCCGTTTAATCAAGTCATGGATGGATATGCTTCCTTTACCTTGGCAAGCAGTTGGGTGATCTGGTTGTAACTGCTATAGCCGTCGGTTGTCAAAGAGAAATCATCAACGCTGTAGACAAGCTCATCAAAAAATATCTTTCCTTACTATAAGCCCATTAGCATAAGCTCGCTCTTTCAACAGAGATTTGCTCAAAATAAGTTCCCCATGTCACGGGTATTAAATTTACAGTCATATTCAAATCTTTAGAAGCCAATTCATTCACGGCCTGGTTATCTTTACTTTGATTGGGGCTTTTCTGTGCTAGGCAATGCGAATAATTTATTTGATAAGGCTCTTCATCAAAATTAGTACTTGCATCAGTAGTCTGACTGCTTTTTGAATCAGTTTTACTAACAAAAATGAAACTGATTTTTTTGCATTTCATTCTCTCTTCCATCCAAAACAGTAAAAATATCAAATATAACGTTCTACTTAGTAAAACGTTCTACGTATTTTAGTATATCAATAACACACTGTTATTGTCAATAATTAGAAATAAAATTCCGATTAGTAGAAATGTTTGCATTGGTGTGTAATATACTTCCTTGCCTTTTCTGACGATAGTAACTATAATTACTGTATTACAAGCATTTAATTATACCTACAGGTTGCTTTGAATGGAGGTTTAATATTGGCTACTATAAAGGATATTGCTAAGCATGCGGGAGTGTCTCCAAGTACTGTGTCCATTGTACTTAACGGGCAAGCTGATGTAAGAAAAATATCAGCAAAAACTCAAAAGAAAGTATGGGCTGCCATACGAGCTCTTGAGTACCAACCCAACATACCAGCACGGCGTTTGCGTGGAGATTCCCAGTCTAAAACCTTGGTTATTGCTGTTTTCTGGGCTTCGGATTTCAGAGCTCATATGGTATTGCGCTTTCTACGAGGCTTACAGGATGAAATTTTGCAATCAAATCGTGAATGTGAAATCATTATTCATCCATATAAAAACAATGAATTATGCAACATTACATCTTTGCGATCAATGAATATGTATAATGCTGCTATTATTTGCAATGCTTCTTCAAAAGATCTGGAATATTTAGAAAGCTGTAACTTTAACATACCCATTATCCTTTATAATCGGCACTCCCAAAAATACTGCACTGTGAATGTGGATGACGTCAAACTAGGCAGTATACCAGCTCAGGTTTTTGCATCCCGAGGCCATCGAAAAGCGGCCATTATTACCTCTCAACCCGTTTTTTCAGGTATGGAGGTGCGTATTGAAAGTTTTATATCTACTGCTACCAAACATAATTTAGAAATTGTAGACGTCATTTATGAAGATAATTCTATGCCGGGAGGATTTTCAGCAGCAAAACGGTTGCTTGATCTTGAAGTTAAACCCGATTGTCTGTTTTGTGCTTCAGATGCTATGGCCATTGGAGCATTGCGCTGCGTACATAAATCAGGTATCATTATTCCTGACGATCTGGAATTGATTAGTATAGGAAATGGCGACATGGATCTTGAGGAATATGCTACTACATCTCTCTCAGTAGTTCACCTGCCTATGGAGAAGATGGCCGAAACCTGTCTTAGATTAGTCTTTGATGTACTTAACCATAGAATAGAACCTCCTCACTCCATTGAGCTACCTGTTCACTACATAGCGCGGGAAAGCTGCGGCGAAATGAATATTGACGAAGGATAAGGGAAAGTAACGCATAGACCAAAAATCTATTTAATATGCAGCAAAATCTATTCAGAAAAATCATCCGATTAAGCTCTACGCCTATTTTCCGGATTTTTAGCCAAAAGCAAATATATAACTCCCAAAATCGCTAACACTGCAAAAACAATCGTAAACCAAGGAGAAGAGGTTCTTTCTGCCAAGTAAACTGCCGTTGGTCCATCTGCGCCACCTATAATTCCCACTGAAACCGAATTGGTCACATCATTAATAAATTTGTGAGACAGATATAATGGCAATATATAAGTAAGAAAAACGCTGATAACCGCTACCAAAGCGCATATAACAGTCAATAGCTTAATTACCTTGTTAAAATTGATCATTTTTCTTCACCTCAATATAATTATTTATTAAATCATAATGCTGAAAATCGATGTTTTAATACTTTTTTCAATGAATTCATTTTTGCCGGTACGTTGCAGCTTATAAAAATATCATTTGAGTATCAAGCATTTCATGATTTTGTTACCGCTTACTACAAATTTACAAATATGTATTTTTATTTTATTACGCAATATATTTGACAATACCTCTTCATTATTTTAACATGAATTTTATGAGTGTACAAAGATAATATCAAAATACCTATTGTATCCAAACACTGCCCTGATTAGTGTGAAAAAGCAATGAAACTCATTTTAGTACTGATGGTAGGAATAATGAGAAACATTACCTGTATAATTAACACGCATAATTCTATCACAATGAAACTTTATATAAATATCTCTTTTCTATATCACTACCTAATGCTTTGCAGACCGGATTTCATAGCTAAATACCTAAGAAACGGATTATACATAGCAGGGGATTTCATGTTTTTAACAAGTAAATTTAATTTAATACCCTTTACTTTCTGCTCATACCTTTCCAAAAATCCATCTATGCCCACCTCAAGGCTTTGAGCCAAGTATAAGGAGCTTTTCAATGCGTAGCTGATTCCTTCCGCAGAGCTGGGACTGATTGCGCCTGCAGCCTCTCCCACTAGAGCTATACAATCCCTTCCGGTATAAAACTGTGATAATCTCTTTGGCCTATAGATATGTGCTCCTTCTGTTTTTACTTTGCTATCAAAATTAAAGCCTAACTTTGCCAGCTTTGCTTTCAACCTGTTATACCTTTCCCAAGGGCCGTCTTTGGGGCTAAGGGCAGACCCTAATAAGAGATATTTCTCCTTGGGTATGATCCAGGAGTAGAAATCGCTTATTTCCTCATCAAAAATCGCTGTGAAATAAGGTACGGTATTTGAGCATTCAAACCATTCCTGAATTGCAATGTATTGTTTAGGAGTGCTTATGCCTTTGTCCAAATTCCTTCTTATCTTTGAGAGAGCCCCATCAGCACCTACAATAATCCTTGTCTTTGCAGACATCTCTCGTCCGTTATGCGAATATCTTACTTCATATCCTCCCGGTATTTCAGTAAAGCTTCTAAAAAAGGAGTTAAACTTTTTGTCAACACTGGTGGGAATAATGGAAACCATCCATTTATCAAATTTTTCCCTATCCATATTGTAATAGAATCTCTGGTACAGCCTTTCCAGGTTGTTGGTTAAATCAATAGTTCTCACAGCAAAAAGCTGCGGGTTGACCAAAATATCCTTTGGTATGCCTAAGCCCAGCTTCGCAATCATTTTCTGAGCATCCGGGGCCAATAGTCCCCCGCAGCATTTGATTGCATGGTTTTGGGGATTTTCATTTTCCAGATCGCGTTTATCAATCAATAAAACCTTATACTTGCTTCCTATTAAACGTGCCAGGTTGGACCCCGCCGGGCCTGCACCCACAATGACAATATCATACATATATCTACCTCATAAGCTTTGAAACATTTTTAGTTTCCTTTATGTCTCATCTTTTAAGTTGGTTTCACTTCTATATTCCAGAATATCTCCAGGTTGACAATCCAGAGCTTTGCATATCGAATCCAAGGTTGAAAACCTGATGGCTTTTGCCTTTCCATTTTTAAGTATGGAAAGGTTGGCCATAGTTATTCCCACCTTCTCTGTAAGCTCCGTTAAGCTCATTTTTCTTTTAGCCAGCATTACGTCGAGATTGATTATAATCGCCATCTTATCCTCCTCATACCGTCAAATCATTTTCTGATTTTATTTCTATGGCTTCTTTAAGAAGCATTTGAAGAACAGCGGCAAAGACGGCAATCACAAGTGAAGTAAATACGGGGATCATTGCGATTATTATTAAGCCTGGAGCATCGTCTTTCTTCGCTAAAAGATAAACGAAGGGCAGCATTAACACATACAAGGCGCTGATTATGGCTGCACAATATTTAATTTTCTTTAAAGCTTCTACAGATAATTCCGAGAAAGCATTGCCCATGTCAATGTAGTTTAATAGCTTGAAAGCCTGGTACAGTGCAAAGAAAAATGGCAGTGCAGACAAATAAATACCTATTATAATCGGATACAGAATATGGGCATAATCTGGATTTACCGGGTTAACAGCCAACTTATACAATCCAAATATGCATAAGGCAAGAACAGGAAGTCCAATAAAAATAACGGCTACCTTCAAAAACAGGGTTGTTCCATGTTTCATAAAAAAGCACCTCACTTATTTTTTCATCAATATATATATTACCAATATATTTATCGTTATTCAATAAAATAATATTGAAGTGCAATAAATTTTTTCTGTTGAATAAAAAACCTTTTTCCTTTAGATTGAATAATATGAGGTTTTATTGGCAGGAATTGAGTTTCCTAAAGGCATCGAACTGTCCGTTATTGCCAAATATTGTTATATACAAATTCAGCTTGAATTCAGCTAATTGAAGTGGATGATTGCTGTTCCGAAAGGATTCAAAGCACATAAAAATCAATACATCCATTATTAGCTGAATTCATTCCTAAACTATATGGTTCACATAAAAAATGGACTCAAAAGGTATGCCAAGAAGAGAAAAAAAGGACAGGGTTGCATTTTCTCATACGTTTTATCGCTGACCAACCCTTATCCTTATCAGAAGCAATAAATTTTAAAGTTTGCTATGGAATATGCTTCCTATGCAGTATGAGTTTTATGCACGCACAGATTCATTTACACTTCTAAAAATCAAAAGCGCAGATATAGCTGCCAACAAGCCAAATAAAGACATCATAACAATCATTGGAAGAGTTCCTTCTATTCCGGCCAAATTCATTGAAATTCCCTTGGATAAAAGCGCAACCATTATCAAAGCATTGGTGACCGTCGCAATTGGTGCCAACATGTAACCAAAGGCTTTTTTCTTTATCAAAAGCAACCCGGATAAAAAGATCCCGGGTAGGAAAAATGCCAGGTCAAAGGCTTGAACTGTCAGCGTAGTACCATGCTCCACTTCCAAAGGTACAGAACCGTCAATGAGTGTTGGTATGACTCTCGCAAGCCACAAGAGGCCTATAATTGCCGTAGAGAACATTAGATAGCCTCCTGCAAACCTAACTGGCAATTTATTGCTGAAATAAGAACTCATTTTTTCAATATCAAATGCCAGCAAAGTCAAAACAAATGCAAAAAAACTTGCTGACATAAGCGCTACATATACCAAAAACAGCCTGTTATACATTGCAATAAATGTATACATCATATATGTAATTAAAAAATATCCCAATGTTCCACCCAGAAGCAGCCTTCCTTTTATTAAACCTTTTCTTGCCAGAAAGAGCGAGATTATAAGAATCGGAATGCCTATGCACAATGTCACAATATCCTGCGGTATGGCTTGCAGGGCTGCTGATACAGAATTATTGCCATATATCCCTTTGCCGTAAATAGTTATTGTCTGACCGTATATTGATGTAAATTTAAATTCTCCAGGACCTTGTTTTGAAAAAATCCCACATGCCGTTGCAATCAATGACAGAGCGGCAATACATAATACCAGTAAACTTATAGACTTCCTAAATTTCATATTTCAAATACCCCCTATAAATTTGCTTAACAACTATTGTATCACACTTTAATAATATACAATGCAATATTTGTAAAATTAATAAATGCCTAAGATTCTCTTCTTATCCTTGGACTGTCACTTTTTATCCACTCAACAATGGGACGTATCGCTTTTTTATTTGTCCAGTCAGCAGGATGTTTATAGCATGCAAGCATTCCTTTTTCATCGTCAGTAAGTTCATCAGGTTTTTTATGCTCAATTTTCTTCTTTAAAAGATACATTAAAATCTTATCAATTGGATTTAACTTCTTATAATTGAAGCCACCCCGCAAGTGGAAGAAATGCACTTTCCCCTTCATTTCTTCGGTAAAATTATTGTTTATAATATCGTTTATTGCTTCAGGATGTGCAGGAGACGCACCTACAGAAAACACTATCACTTTTTTATCTTTTAATTT